>Ga0209755_10001045_pt1 | contig 46172 bp, 49 predicted proteins | sample TergutCo191P1_FD_187301 | JGI IMG/M metagenome (GOLD analysis project Ga0209755, IMG submission 187301) | Cornitermes sp. P1 segment gut microbial communities from Petit-Saut dam, French Guiana - Co191P1 (SPAdes) (version 2) | ecosystem: Host-associated > Arthropoda: Insects > Digestive system... | reverse complement strand
GTTCGCTGTAATTCCATGCGCAATTTTTATGATTCTGGGAATTTGGCTTTATCAGTTTATGGTGAAATTATATGAAGGCGTTGGAGGGTGAATATGAATATTATCAGCGTTAATAATTTGTCAAAAACATATACGACTTATAAACGCGGCAGCGGAATGAAGGAAACATTAAAAAGTTTCTTTGTGCGCGAAAAGGTTATTGTCAAAGCTGTTGATAACATTTCGTTTAACGTAGAAGAAGGTTCAATCTGCGGAATACTGGGACCAAACGGAGCGGGAAAATCCACTACCATAAAAATGCTCTGCGGAGCGCTCTACCCTACATCCGGCGAAATTGTTTCGCTTGGCTGCACTCCTCACCAAAACAGAAAAAAATATGTGGCAAAAATCGGCGCGGTGTTCGGGCAGAGATCACAGCTTGTATGGGACATCCCGCCTGTCGACAGCTTTAATATGAACCGCGCCATTTACGGAATTTCAAAAGATGATTACAAATCGCGTCTTGATGAACTCGCGCAGCTTTTCGAAATCGAAGAAGTTATGCACAAACCTACGCGCGTTTTATCGCTCGGTGAACGCATGAAATGCGAGTTCATCATGGCTATGCTGCATAAGCCGAAAATTGTCTTTCTTGATGAACCGACAATCGGGCTTGATGTAATCGCAAAAGCAAAAATCCGCGAGTTTATTCAAAAACTTAATGACTCAGGCACAACATTTATTCTTACAACACATGACCTTGAAGATGTGAAGCAGTTGGCAGATCATGTAATAATAATCAACCACGGCGTTAAAGTTTATGACGATACCTTAAAAAATTTGCAGCAAAATCTTGGAGAACCAAAAACCGTTACAATCACGGTTGAGAAACCAATGGAAGAAATTATTACCAACATTTACAATGGAAGCAAAAAATCAACACATTGACAAGATTATTAAAAAACAATAGAAATAATTATGAAAATTGATTTAATTTTATTTGATTTAGATGATACTTTAATGGCTTTTGATATTGTATCAAATGAAGCTTGGGATAAAGCTACAGATGAATTCATCAAAACTAATAATATAAATATTGAAAAAAATATTTTACTGGAAAAAATAAATAAAACAAAAAAATGGTATTGGGGAGATCCCGAAAGACATAGAATCGGAAGAAAAAATATCATTAACGCAAGAAGAGAAATTGTAAAATTAGCGTTAGAGAGTTTTCATATTGAAAATAACGCATTAGAAGATTTCGCGGATAACTATTCAAATATTCATGAAACTTTATGGTATTTATTTGATGATGTTGCTGAAACATTACAAAAAATAAAAGACATGAATATTAAATTAGGGGTAATGACAAACGGGACTTCTGAAAATCAGCGAAAAAAGATGAAACGCTTTGATATAGAAAAATATTTCGACTATATTCTTATCGAGGAAGAAGCAGGATACGGCAAACCCGATATAAAAATGTATGAGCATATGTTACAAACAACAAAAGTTGAAAATGAAAAAATAATAATGGTTGGAGACAATTTAGCATGGGATATCGAACCGCCTAATAAATTAGGAATATATTCCATATGGATTAATAAAAAAGGACTAAAATTGGAAAATTATAATATAAAACCCATGAAAATAATTGATAAAATATCTGATATAATTGAATTAATAGGATAAAAGTAAAAATGTCTAAATAATTATTTTAATCGCTCTTGTATTTTCACAAAAAACCTGACATACTCATATCGTATGAACAAGTATATTTTCGTGACAATATTTTTTATTTTATTATTGTGTATAAATAGTAATTTATTTTCGCAGACAGAAGATAAATGGACGAATATTGACTCTTACGAAAATCTGGACGGTGAATGGGAGGGGAAAGCAATCTCTCTTGTAAAAATAAATAATTTTAATACGGAATTTGTATCTTTATTAAATGTTAGCATGACATTCAATTATAAAAAAGGAGATACGATTGTTTCCAGTATTGTTAAATATGATTTCGCGGATTTTTTAAAAGATTTAGAAAATATAAAAGAAATGAAAGAAAACGGTCATACAAAAGAATCAATATGGAAAATATTCAGAGGCATGCTGGAAAACGGTTTCTTTTCATTCGATCAATATTCACTTTCCTATAACAATTCAGGATTGGCGTCTGAATATTTCGCATCAGATTCGGAAGGAGATTTTCTGATAAACAAATACAGAGACACTCTGCTTTTAATTTATTTTAAACCGGCATTCATATTAGGCATCGGTGATTCAGGATTTACAGAAATGATTTTCAGAAAAAAGCTGACGTTCATGTAATAAAGAAACATTTTACTTTTCATTTTGTAAAGAATATTGCCGTTTGTTAATAATTTCTATTATAGAATCATAAACGCCGGATTTAAAATCTCCGCCGTTTAATTCATCTTTTAATGATTCAGCGGTTTTTACAACATTCGCAAATTTGCCTTTAACAAGACGCAATGTATTTTTTGCGTTTAATCCTAATTGTTCAAAAAGAGCGGTAAAATCTTTTTTTCCGACAGCGTCATATTTGCCCTTACCGTTAATAAGCATCGCAATGTAATGATCTACCAGTTTCTCGGGGTACACTTCGATAGAGAGCAAATCATAAAAAGGCGCAAGTTTTATTCCCGATTCAGCGTGCAGCAGGGAAATATTTTTTGCGTGAGCGTCCGTGTTGCCGATAAGATAATTAAAAACAACCCATTCAATAAATCGACTAATATCCAATAAATAATTTTTTGAGTGTTCTTCGATAATTTTACTGCAATCTTTAATGCCGGGTCCGCCGCCGTTTTGATATTTTTTATCAGAGACAATTCCAAACGCCTGGCAGAAATCTTCCTGATGAATGCGGTAAACATTTCCGTTTTCTATATACCTGTCGAACCGTTCAATTTCCAAATAGGGACGCCCTTCGGTTTTTTTTAATTCAATATTCGGGGTATCGGGAAAATATAACCGCGCCAATTTCATGCAGAAAAATTCGTTTTCCAGCAAATCGGGAAACCGCCTATTGGTAATTTTAATAATATGCGTTGTAGGATGTTTATCATCGGATCTGTAATATTGATTATCGCTCTTATAAACGGCAAATTTAGACTGCGCTCCTGCAAGCGAAAGACGCGGCGGATTTTCAAGGCTGGTAAGCAGAGGGTCTTCGGGCAGCCTGTCAATTATCTGCGCAATTTTGGCGGAATTGATTTCGTGTAACAGTTCATTGTCATTATTAACATAATTAGATTTATATAATGATACCGCTCCGGCGCAGTCGCCGCCGAACCTGTCAAGAATCGAATAAACTTTATTGCCGGAAACATGCTCTTTGGCAAATATCTCGAACGCTTCGCCTTCGGGAATTAAGTTTTCAAAAAAAGGAAAAATATAAGGGTGGGAATAATTTTCATCTCTTACAGGCAAGCGAACAGACAATACTCTTTCATTTTCGCTGTCATATTGAAATGAAAGCTGTAAATCATCATCTTCGCTTAAAACCCCGATTAATTTTCCGCAAAGATACACATTTAATTCACGGCTCATTTATCATTTCCCTGTGCGCTTGATATTTCGACTTTTAAGCCAAGAACCTTTGCCACTTCCAGCGCCTTATCAAGCTGAATAGTGTGTTTGCCGTTTTCAAGATCGCTTATAAACCGTACGCCGGTATTGGCTATAGCGGCCAGATGCAGTTGAGTAATATGTAATCTTTTACGGTGTGTTTTAACGACTGCACCAAATGTTTTTACGTCAATTACTTCCATCAACATTCTATAAATATTCCCTATCGGTAATATTAATGGATTTTTCCTTGAAATTCAAGCAAATTTGCAAAAATATTACCGATAGGGAATATTTACGAGTTTTTCCCAAAAATTCAAGCAAATTTGTCAAAATATTACCGATAGGGAATATTTTAACTCCTTACTCATTATCCCACAGTTCCTAAAACTCTTGAATTTTCTCTATAAATTCACCATACTTATACCACATGAACAAGTATATTTTCGTCTCCGGCGGCGTTTGTTCCAGTTTGGGGAAGGGTGTTGCAGCGTCTTCAATAGGCGCGCTGCTTGAAAGCAGAGGGCTTAATGTCCGCATGGTTAAATGTGACCCCTATATAAACGTAAACGCCGGTTCCATGAGCACTTATGTACACGGCGAAGTATATGTTACCGACGACGGAGCGCAAACCGACCTCGATTTGGGCAATTATGCCCGTTTTACTAAGGGCAGGCTGAGGCAAGCTAACTCTATTACAACAGGACAAGTCTATAATTCGGTAATTCGCAAGGAACAGGAAGGAAAATACGAAGGAAAATGCGTGCAGGTTATCCCGCATATAACCGATGAAATAAAAAGCCGAATCCTTGCAGTCGCAAAAGAAGATAATGACACAGATATAGTAATCGTAGAAATCGGCGGAACCGTCGGCGATATAGAATCGATACCATATCTTGAAGTGGCGCGTCAGATGATCCACGAAAACGGAAGATCAAATGCCATTTCTGTACACCTTACGCTGATTCCCGAAGTCGCAGGCGGAGAGCTTAAAACAAAGCCAACGCAGCATTCTGTAAAATCAATGCAGGAAATGGGAATCCAGCCTGATATCCTCATCTGCCGCTCTCCTGTAATGCTGGATGAATCTACCTGTGAAAAAATCGCGCAGTTTACAAATGTCGATTTAGACGCTGTTTTTACTTCACCTAACATTAATACGACAATTTATCAGATACCTATAATTTTTTCTGAACAAAAACTGGATCAGGTTATCCTTAGAAAAATGGGCGTTGAAAGCCGTCATACCGATATACGTCCGTGGCTTTCTGTAATGGATCATTTCAACAAACGAAAAGGAAAAGTTCGCGTGGGCGTTGTCGGCGAATACATGGAAATCCACGACACATACACATCGCTTTACGAAGCGCTGTTCCACGCAAGCCTTGAATGCGGCATAGAAGTTGAGTTTGAAAAAATCGAAGCGTCCAATTTGGATAAAGCGGGCAGCGCAGATTCAATTTTAAAAGACGTAGACGGCATTCTGGTTCCCGGCGGCGGCGGAGAACTTGGAATCAACGGGATGGTGAAAGCCGCCGAATGGGCAAGGACAAATAAAAAACCGTATCTCGGCATCTGCCTGGGTATGCACATAATGGCGATTGAGTGGGCGCGGAATGTTCTGAATTGGAAAGACGCAGATTCAGCCGAATTTGCCCCAGACACAAAACACCCTGTTATCTGCCAGAGCGACGGCGGAACAATGCGGCTTGGCGCCGGAGAAACCGTAAACGAAGACGATACGCACATCATGGCGGCATACGGCGAAAAAAATATAACCGAACGCCATCGCCATCGCTATGAATTTTCAAATCAATACCGTGATGAAATAGCAAACTCCGGTTTAAAACTTGCCGCCTTTACGCCAAGCGGTAAATTGGTTGACTGCATTGAATGGCCGAACCATCCTTGGGGTGTTGCCGTTCAATTTAATCCTGAGTTTAAATCCAAACCAACTGCGGCGTCTCCGCTGATAAGGGATTTTATTAATGCCGTTAAGAAGGGTAAATGAAAAAGAATGAAAACCGCGCGCGCGGAGCTGTCTGCAAGTTAACCATTCTCGTTTCAATATTGTTTTTATTAGAGAGCTGTACTTTTGATTACGGCGATTCAGCGTCTTCGGACAGTAATATGCCGGATTTGATAATGGAAAATGTTGACTATGTGCGCGTAAGAGCGGCGGATCCAATTGCGCGATTTCAAGCGGAACGCGCCGAACGTTATGAAAAACAGGGGTTGATGAAACTGCAAAATTTTTCCTTTGAACAATACGGCGAGCGCGGAAAAGAAGTAAACGCTTCAGGGCAGGGAGGAAGAGCTGAAGCGGTTATCGAATCCGGAGACATTTCAATGACCAACGGCGTCAGGCTGGAAGTCGGATCGGAAGACATCATCATTGAAACAGAAAATCTTGACTGGAAAGATGAACCGCGCATGTTTTATACAGGGCCGCAAGACAAAGTAACCATCTACCGCGAAAACGGCACAGTCTTTAACGGTGTTGGGCTTACAGCAGATACCCGCAGACGAACATTCGAATTTACGGGTTACGTTACCGGAACTTACATACATGATGACTTGGAAGAAGAATCGGTTTTAACGGAGAATGAATGATCGCATTCCAAAGAATTAAATCAAAAAAAATTGCCGCGAATATATACCGCGATATCGAGGCGCAAGTCCGCAGCGGTTCATGGTTAGTTCTCTTCTTTTTAATTTTTTGTGTCCAATCAATATCTGCGGATATTTTTACCTTTAAAGCCGACAGAATGTCTGGTTCAAGAGCGCTTGGGCGGGAGTCTACAATTTTAATCGGAAACGCGGAAGTAAGATCTGATAACCTGCTGCTGCGCGCCGATAGAATCGAAATACAAGGCGATGATAATCAATTTATCAGCTGTACCGGCAATGTTTGGGGGCATGAAGAAGATAAAAATATTTTATTTTATACCGATAAACTTCGCTATGATCGTAAACTAAAAATCGCGCGGCTGGAAGGCAACTCAACTTTGGAAGACAGAGAAAGGGAAATAGTCGCAAGAGGACGTTTTATAGAATACGACGATCAGAATGAAATAACAGTTTTACAGATTTCAGTGCGTTTGTTCAAGGACGATATGGTTTGCCGCTCTGAATACGCGATTTATCACCGTCAGGATAGATTGCTGGATCTATCCGGTTTCCCGATAGTGTACAAAAGTGACGATGAATTCCGCGCGGACAAAATCCGCGTGGATTTGGACACTGACGATGTCATCATGGAAGGCGCGGTGTCCGGAACAATAATGAATTAACTTTATGGAAGAGAACCAAATTCAGCCTGATGTGCTGGCGGCAGTCATCTCATCAACATTAACATATCATAATACAGGCATAGACTCAGCAAACAAAACAATTACAATTGAATTTCCGAGAGAAGAAAAAGCGCCGCCTCCGAAACCGGAAATACACCATCTCGGTGTTTCCAATTTACATAAAAGTTTCGGTAAGAAAGCGGTTGTTAAAGGCGTTAGTTTCACGATGAAGAACGGTGAAGTCGCGGGACTTTTGGGTCCGAATGGAGCCGGCAAGACAACAATCTTCTACATGATTGTAGGTTTTTACCAGCCTACCATGGGCATAGTAACAATGGATGACGTTAATATAACTCAGATGCCGATGTACCGCCGCGCAAGAATGGGAATTGCCTATCTGCCGCAGGAAGCGTCTATTTTTAGAAAACTAACAGTCGAGCAGAATATCTGGGCAATTTTAGAAAGCCGCCAAGACATTGATGATTATCAAAAAGAGGAAAGGCTGGAAAGCCTGTTGGACGAGTTCGGAATCGGCAGGATACGGTCGCAGTTCGGCTACACTCTATCAGGCGGAGAGCGCCGAAGAACTGAAATTGCCCGCGCGCTGGCAACATCACCAAAATTCCTGCTTCTGGACGAGCCTTTTGCCGGAATCGACCCCATCGCGGTATACGAAATCAAGCAAATTATCCGCCAGCTTGCCAATAAGGGCATCGGCGTCCTCATTACCGACCATAATGTCCGCGATACTTTGGAGATAACCAACGAAGCTTTCATCATCGCCGACGGTCAAATTTTCGCCCGCGGCGGCAAAGATGACATATTAAACAATGAGATGGTTAGAAAAGTGTATTTAGGCAGTGAATTTAGGATGTAAACCGAAATCTGCAATTAAGCGTTGTTTATCGTTGGCTGTTGTTGATTTTTATTCTAAGAATTCCTTGAATTTTTCCAATTGTTTTTCATTCAAACTGACAACGCGTTTATATAATTCCGCGCTGATTGCCTCTGCCGATTTTAATTCTTCAAGCATTTCAGGAGTGATATCAAATACTAATACTTCATAATGATAACTTCTGTCGTGAGGGAGATTTTGACGAATCGGTTCATTATCTTTTAATGTATATATTTTATCATCAATTTTAATCCTGATGCTATCAGCAAATATCCACTTGTATCCATGAACTTCCGCTTGAAAAACATATTTAATAATATTTCCGTCCATACGATATCGTCCGATTTTTAATCCCATATCAGCCATATCAGTTATTTTTGGAGCGATAGGAAAAACAACGAACGATTCAGTTATTACTGTTCCTTCTAATTTTTCATAAGAATTTTTGTCAACTTGACCAAAAGCCATAATGCCCATTGAAGGATTGAATGATATACAGCCTGCAAAAACGGTATTTATAATTAATAAACACAAAATTTTAATTTTCATACCGAGCCATCCTTATCTAGTCCCGAAAAAACAAACTACTTCATTAGTTATAACACATGAATATTTATAATGCGACAAAATAAAAGCATTTGTATAATATTCATTATATATGTCAAATATTAATATATGCTTTACACTCACTAAGCTTATACTTATCCCGACGGTTTATAGGTTATTTCCCTTCATTTTGGCTCTAGCAGAGCCTCGTAAACCGTTATAATACGCTAAAAACATTGAATTTTCGCAATTTTTCATACTTTTTCTTGACATCTGGCTAAAATTAGTCTATTCTTATAAAGAATTTGAATTTTCTTCGGTAAAAGGGGTGAAGCTATGACTTCGTGGATATGGTATATTATCCTCCCTCTTGCCGGGTTAACCTTAGGCTGGATAATTAGATGGCTTTATGCCAGATTTCAACTTACGGCATCGGAGCAATTTGCAGAGAGAATAAAGCATGATGCAATAAAGGAAGCGGAAGCAAAGAAGAAGGAGATCCTTCTTGAAGCGAAAGAACAGGTAATCCGTGAAAGGAACCAGCAGGAGAGAGAGACCCGGGAACGTAGGGCTGAGTTGCAGCGGTATGAACGCCGCGTTGTAGTAAAAGAAGAGGCGATAGATAAGAAAACCGCTCAAATCGAGCGTACAGAGCAGTTATTTGTCGAAAAAGAAAAAGTATTTCAGACTCGTGAGGACGCGCTTTCCAAAGAGGAGCAGCGGTACCGCGCTGAGCTTGAACGCATATCGGGATTAACTTCCGATGAAGCCAAGGCTTTGATCATTCAAGACCTTGAAAATGAGGCAAAACACGACGCTCAATCGCTGATTAACAAAATCGAGCAGGAAGCCAGTGTCGCGGCGGAAAAAAGAGCCCGCGACATCCTTGTAACAACAATTCAACGACTGGCAACCGAAGTCACGGGAGATGTAACGGTAACCACCGTCACCTTGCCCAACGACGAAATGAAAGGGCGGATCATCGGCAGGGAAGGCAGAAATATCCGAACCCTGGAGACATTAACAGGCGCGGACATCATCATCGATGACACACCCGAAGCTGTGGTTATCTCCTGTTTCGATCCTGTCCGCCGCGAAATAGCGAAAATCGCTCTTGAAAGGCTTATTCTTGACGGGCGGATTCATCCGGCGCGGATTGAAGAAATCGTTATCAAGGTAAGCAAGGACATTTCGCAGAAAATCTTTGAAGAAGGCGAAAAAGTCCTCTTTGACATGGGCATCCATAATATTAAGCAAGACGCTGTCCGCGCGCTCGGGCGGCTATATTTCCGCACCAGCTACGGTCAGAACGTGCTGCACCATTCAAAAGAGGTGGCGGTTATCGCCGGTATGCTGGCCGCCGAAGTCGGCTGCAACCGCGACATTGCAAAACGCGCAGCGCTATTACACGACATTGGAAAAGGCACAGAATCCGATTCGGATCTTAACCACGCCGAAATCGGCATGGACATGGCGCGTAAAATGGGTGAAGATCCGCGGATTATTAACGCAATCGGCAGCCATCATAACGATATTGAACCGACATGCTTGGAAGCCGTCTTGGTGCAGATCGCGGACGCAATTTCCGCGGCTCGTCCCGGCGCGCGCAAAGAAACGCTGGACAACTACATGAAACGCCTTGAAAACCTTGAAAACATCGCGACGGGCTTCAGCGGAGTAGATAAATCCTTCGCAATTCAGGCAGGGCGCGAACTTCGCATTTTGGTTAACAATGAAGCGCTCAATGACGACCAAACCCGCGAGCTTGCAAAAGAAATCGCCAAAAAGATTGAAAACGATCTCCGCTACCCGGGACGCATCAAGGTAACAATGATTCGCGAAACGCGGATAACAGAATACGCAAGGTAATTAAAACGCCGGATGAAAATCCGGCGTTTTTTTTATATATATTTTCTTAATTTATCAAATACGGTATCGATATCGATTGGCTTTCCGATATGGTCGTTCATTCCAGCGGCTAAACAGTTTTCTATATCTTCTTTGAATACGTTAGCCGTCATCGCAATTATCGGAATTTTTCCGTCTAAAACGCGTATCTGCCGTGTTGCCTCAAGACCGTCCATTTCCGGCATTTGCATATCCATAAAAATAATGTCGTAAGCGCCTTTAACTGACGCTTTATCAAGCGCTTCTTTTCCGTTCTCCGCGATATCAATAATCAAACCGGAACCATCCAGAAGCGAAATTATTATTTCGCGGTTTATCTCAATATCTTCCGCAATTAAAAGCTTTTTACCGCTGAACTCACCGGGTTTATTTTTATCAGCATTATCATGACTTTCCGTATTTTTATATAACTGTGAATGTTCAACATTCATTTTTAATATCACATTGAAAATAAATGTTGAACCCTTTCCAAGTTCGGATTGAATTATTATATCGCCGCCCATCAACTCTACAATGCGTTTGGATATGGCAAGGCCCAGCCCTGTGCCTCCGTATTTTCGCGTTGTTCCGCTCTCCGCTTGTTCAAATACATGAAATATTTTTTGCTGCTGTTCGGGAGAAATGCCAATTCCGCTGTCCGCTACTTCAAAACGCAGATTGCAGCTTCTTTCGCCTTTTTCAACTAAAAATACGCCGACGCTGATATTGCCGCCTTCGGGAGTAAATTTTGCCGCGTTTGAAAGCAGGTTTACAAGCACTTGCGTCAGCCGCTGATCGTCGCCAATGTAGAATAACGGAATGTTATCATCAGCATTCATTGAAAAATTAAGCTTTTTTTCTTCCATGCGCAAACGCACAAAGGAAACCGCTTTTTGCAAAAGGCCTCTCAATTCGAATTGAACTTCGGAAAGTTCAAGTTTGTTCGCCTCAATTTTTGACATATCAAGTATGTCGTTAATTATTCCTAGCAAATGAGTAGAGGATTCTTCTACCTTGCCAAGAGCGTATAACCTGCGTTCTTCCTCGGCTGCTTTTTTCGCGATTGCCGTCATGCCGATAATCGCGTTCATCGGCGTCCGCATTTCATGGCTCATATTGGAGAGGAACTCGCCTTTAGCGCGGCTTGCGAATTCGGCCTTTTCCTTCGCCTTGATCAGCTCTGCTTCCAAGGCGCGTTTTTCGGTTAAATCGATGCATATTGCGGCAATCATTCCGTCTTTTAAAATAAAACTTGTTACTTCTAAAAGGCGAATTGTTTTATCTTTACAGGTAATTCTAACTTCATGCTTGGCTATTCCCTCTTTAATTGTCTGCGGAATATTTCTGTTTTTTACATAATAAAAATTCTCTTCATCAAGAATAAGACCGAAACCGCCTTCGTGAAGTTCCGACAAGGAATAACCTGTAACAAAAGAAGCGGCAGGATTCGCATAAGCGCATTTACCTTCGTTATCTGAATAGAAAATCATTATAGGTGAATTTTCTATAATGGAAGTTCTTCTGCCCATTGCTTCGCGTTCAAAAACCCCGGACAATGTGCTTGCAAAAAGATTAACAAGACTTATTTCGCTGTCGCTCCATTTATAATCGACGCCTTCAAATCCAAAATCTATCGCGCCTATCATTTCATTCTTAACAAAAACAGGCGTAGTAATATAATTTTTAAAATTCAGCCTATAAGGTCTCATGGCTTTATTTACAACCGGATCATCGGAAGTTAAACATGAACTTTTTCCGCTTCCGGGTTTTATACTTTTAATAATTGAGAGCATGGGATCTTTCAGCGGCATCTTGGTTCCGATACGCGATGGAATATTAAGTTTTGGATCGATCCATTCGTTACTGCATATAAGCGTAAGACCGTCATCATCTAACTTGAAATAGAGTAATTGCGAAATATTCATAAATTCGCCGACCATCTGCATCGTTTTTGAAATCAGGCTGTTAGGATCAGTATCGGTTAAAAAACTCCGCGATATATTTGCCATCAGTATCTGCTGGTTCAGCTGTTTCTCTGCAAGATCATTAAATTTTCTTCTGATTCTTCTTGAAACTATAAAGAACGCTGTAACAGCCAAGAGACCCACTATGCCGGCAAAAATAATCAATGTACTCATTAAACGCTGATTTGTAAGAGTAGATTCAATGTCAACTCCGGTAAACAACATTCCGATTATTTCATCGTCTAAAATGAGCGGTGAATAACAGACGCCGTACATTATCCCGTTTAATCTCAAATGCCCAAGATATTCTTTTTTATTTTTAATAACAGTTTCGGTTATAAAATCAAACGCTTTTATGCCGGTTAATCTTGCGCCTGTTTCATCGGTAAGAGTTGTGGAAATCCGCTCATTACCCAGAAAAATTGTAGCTTCGCAGCCTGTTTGTTCCTTAAAATCGTCAATATACTCGCTTTTTGACAAATCGTAGCAAATATTAACCATACCGATTAATTTCCCGCCGTCAAAAATGGGAGCGCTTGCGTAAATTGAAAGCGGCGATTTACTCATCTCTATGCTTTCTATCGATGTCGCGCTTTTACCTGTTTGTATAACCTTCGAAACAGCTTTATACCTTGAAAGATCGTCTCCTCTTATTTCGTTATACGATCTTGCAAGCACGATTCCCTTCTCGTCGCAGATGCTGGAAAAATCCATACCTTGTGAATAATTAATCAGAAATCTTTTAAGTAAAACATGATCACCGGATTTAATATAGGATATTATAGATTCATCGCTGGAGATAACACCGGAACGCATTACAAGCCTTTCTTCATATTCCGACAAATAATTAATAAGGCTGATATTCGCCATCTTAACGCGATCAAGAGTAAGTCCCGTAATAATACCGTTTGTCTGATACTGAACAATAAAAACAACAGCGCCGAGAGTTATAATAAAAATCAGAATAAAAATAGCATTAATATTAAATTTTGGTTTTTTGGCTGCCATTTATTATTCCGGTTTTAACTGTCCAATTTGATTAATTTATACTGCCTTTTTCCAAGCCCGATTTTTTCGGCATGTTCTATTGTTAAGAGCCCGTTTCTGGATTCAATCCGCTCAATTAAATCTTTACCGTCAGCCGCGGCATAAACAAGATCAACGCACGCCTGATCGAGCGCGACAGGATCCAGAGACGCGAGTATGCCTATATCTGCCATTGTAGGAGCTGCAGGCTTACCGCTGCAGTCGCAATCAACAGAAAGATGGTTCATAACATTAATATAAAGGATTTTATTCCTGTTGGCATCAGAAATCGCCTTTGCTGCCTCCGCCATTGATTCCAAAAAATCATTCTGCGCGCCGCCCCACGGTCTTGTTTTACTCTTACCGCCTGAATGTATCCATGCCTTTCCGGCTGAGGAAGCATAACCGATTGACATATTTTTTAATGCGCCGCCCAAACCGCCCATCTGGTGTCCTTTAAAATGTGAAAGCACCACATGAAAATCAAATTCTTTAAAACGAGCGCCTACAATATCTTCTTTTAAATGTTTTCCGCCGGTTACAGGAATGCTAATTTCTTCTTTTTCATCCATTATAACAACAGGCGCTATCGCGGTAAAACCATGTTCCTTCGCAACCTGATAATGGGCAGCGGTACTTGCGCGCCTTCCGCCGTAAACTGTATTGCACTCAACGATTGTTCCGTTTACATGCTGAACAAGATTCTTAATAAGTTCAGGTGAAAGAAAATGCTTGTTTCCAGGCTCTCCCGTGCTAATTTTCACGGCGACTTTGCCGTTTGCCTCACGTCCAAGCGCGCGGTAAACTGCCATTAAACCTGCAGGGGTAATGCTGGTGGTCATAAAAACCGAAGCCTCATCTATTTTTACCTGTTCCTGAACAGGCGCGGCAGGCTGTGGCTGTGTCCGCGGTCTTGATTGCGCCTGCGCTTTTTGGAAACAACCGGCAGAACACAATACAAAAACACATAAAACCGCAGCGAAAATATAATTAAAAATATGTGATTTTTTCATTTTTCTCCCCTTTATTAAATTAAGTATATACTATATGGGCAAATAATTATAACCCTATAAATGTATTTTTGGGGAACAGTAGCAATTAAAACTATATCGGCATATTACTGGGTGAAATTCCCGGTTTTCATGGATTTGCATCGTCTAATATTATAATATGCGCGGTTTTCATATAAACTGATGGGTGTTGCGACATACTTTTTGGGAACAGAAATACTCGAACCATATACTTCTTTAATTCCTGTGATTGATGAAGTCTAAAAGGTACTTTCGGAAAATGAAAATATCGAAATCATTGGAATGAAAGTTTACAATACCTAAACCAAGATGAATTATTTATATGATTGAAAAGGAAGGTTAATATGTCAGTATTGTCAAGAATAATTGAAGAAGTTGGAATTTTTAAAAATGCAAGGACAAATAAGAGTGGAGATATATACTTTCGCGGTCAAAGAGAAAAAAATTTATTGATTCCATCTTTATTAAGAATAAAGAATCAAGAACGTAGGATAGAGTTTTATGAAGGTACATATTATTGTGATGGTTGGATAATGGGTGCAAGTGAATTTGAAAAAGAAGCTAGCTCATGGGAAATATTAGCAAGATTTCAACATTATCAAATTCCAACAAGATTACTTGATTGGTCATCGTCATTGATTAGCGCAATATATTTTTCTCTTGAAAAATGCTTATCATGTAATAATAAATCAGAATGTGTTTTAAAAGATGCCTGCGATGGATATCCAGTGATATGGGTTTTAGATCCTGTTAGGATGCATAAAGAATTATTAGCTAAAGATATATGTAATAAATATTCAGCTTTTACAATAGGTGTCGATGAAATTCAAGAATATAAAGATGTATTTATTACAAATAAGGAAGATTGGAAACTAGGTGATGTCCCAATTTTTATTGAAATTCCATGGAAAAATGCAAGGATATCAAAGCAAAAAGGTTATTTCACATTTCATCCAAATGAAAAAGAACTAGATAAATTTAATGTTTCAGATACCTGGTTAAAAAAAATTGTAATAAATGAATGTGAAATTGAAAAACTTATTAATGAAATTAATATAATTGGTATAAATGATCATGATATTTATTCAGATTTACCGAGTCTTGGAAGATACTTTAATAGAAGGCTAATGGATTCTAATATTTATTATAAATAATAATTAATAGATATATAGTATGTGATAAATAGAAGCTGTTGATAATCTTCTGGTGACTAACACCTTTTTTATTAAGAGCATTGATTTTACTGTTATTTCATTAGCATTACTATTTTATATATAGTGTCTTCCTTCTGTAAATAATTTTACGAATCTTCCGAATTCGATAACTGTGTTGAAAGATACCGTTCGCCGGAATCGGGCAATATTGCTACGATTGTTTTTCCGTTATTTTCAGGTTTTGCGGCGAGTTGTAAAGCAGCCCAAACTGCCGCGCCTGAGGAAATACCTGCAAGTATTCCTTCTTCGCGGCTCAGTTTTCTGGCTGTATCAAAAGCGTCTTCGTTTGTTACGCGAATAATTTCATCAATGATAGAACGGTTTAATATTTTGGGAACAAATCCCGCTCCTATGCCCTGTATCCGGTGAGGTCCTGCCAAACCTCCTGAAAGAACAGGAGACGCGTCAGGTTCTACTGCGACTATTTTTACTGTTTTCTTTTTATCTTTAAGAACTTCTCCTACCCCGGTAATAGTTCCGCCTGTTCCTACTCCCGCGACAAAAATGTCAACTAGTCCGTTTGTGTCTTCCCAAATTTCTAACGCTGTTGTTTCACGATGAACCTGCGGATTGGCAGGGTTTTCAAATTGCAGCGGCATGAAACTGCCTGCTATTTGCGCATTAAGCTCTTTCGCTTTTTTTATCGCGCCTGTCATCCCTTCAGTTCCCGGCGTTAAAATAATATCGGCGCCAAGCATTTTTGCCAATTTGCGGCGTTCAATGGACATTGTTTCCGGCATGGTAAGTATAAGTTTATAACCGAGAGACGCGCAGGAAAACGCGAGCCCTATGCCCGTATTTCCGCTTGTCGGCTCTATTACCACTGAGCCGGGTTTTAATTTTCCATTTTGTTTGGCGGCTTCAAGCATTGCAGCTCCTATGCGGCATTTAACGCTTCCCGCAGGATTAAACGCTTCAAGCTTGCCAAGCAGAATTCCTGGAAGTCTATCACCGTTAGGTGATACGCTCAGTTTCGGCAAATGTACCAAAGGCGTTGCTCCGATTGCTTCTGTTATTGCTCCGTAAACTTTTGATCGAAATGTTTTCATAGTTTATATCATGATAGACTGTATTACTTACTATGTCAATATGTTATATATGTTTTACTTTTTATTTGTTTCAAGTTTAAACTTTTTTGCTTCTTCCGGGTGCATGTCTCTCACAAATCTATTTAATATTTCATTTATTAGACCTAAATCGATTGGTTTAGGTATAAAACCGTTATTCTCGAACATTTTGTCATTTCCTACCAAAGCGTTTGCAGTCAGAGCTACAATAAATCCTGTGTAGCCGAGCTCCCGCAGCTTTTTGGTAGTTTCTATACCGTCCATTTTCGGCATCATATGATCCATAAATATTATATCATATTTTTTTCCGTTTACTATTTTTTCAATCGTCGCAATGCCTGAGTCTGCCATCTCTACTTCAAGCTTATAGGATAAAAGTATTTCGCATGCTACATAAAGGTTTATCTCTACATCGTCAACAACCAATACGCTGCCGTAAGGCATCATCTCTTTTGTAATTTCCTGCTTATTTTGTTTTTTATTTGTAAATGTAAAATTACTTAACCGCTGCGCAAGTTCTTCTCCGATTGGCGAGTTATCAGCTGATTGCTGTATTATCGAAACTGTGAATATACTGCCTTTTCCGAATTCGCTTTCTACGCTGATATCTCCTTCCATTAATTCTACAATTCTTTTTATTATATTTAATCCAAGCCCCGTTCCTTCTATTGACCGGTTTGCCGCCATATTGAAACGCGCGTATTCATCGAATATTTTTTTTCTGTCTTCTTCTTTCATCCCCTGTCCTGTATCGCTTACAGAAAAAATAAGCATAATATTTTCGTTAATCATTATGTGTTTTACAGAGAGGTGAACTTGTCCTTCTTCTGTATACTTAATCGCGTTAGAAAGAAGATTATTAAGTATTTGTTTTATTCTTATTTCATCGCCGTAAAGCTTCGTCGGCAGATTTTTATCAACGCTTAATTTAAATTCGATTGGTTTTGATCCTATTCGTATAATGTTTAATTGAATTGCGTCGTTAATTAAACTGGGCACGTCATATTCAAACGGATTTAGCTCCATTTTCCCGGTTTCAATCTTTGATAAATCCAGAATATCATTGATTATCCCAAGAAGGTTAATGCCGGAACTATGTATTTTTTCATAAGCTGCCATATGTCTGTCCGGCAGGCTTTCATTCTGCATTTCAATTTGAGTAATCCCCAGGATTGCGTTTAACGGCGTGCGAATTTCATGGGACATTGTCGCAAGGAAATTACTTTTGGACTGGTTTGCGGCTTCTGTTTTAATATTCGCATCAATCAACTGCATATTTTGTTTCTCAATTGCGTTTTCCGATCTGGCAATGAAAATATTTAACACAATTAAAATAAAAAGAATTAAAAAAAGCATGCTAAAAAATAATATATTCTTGAATTGATTAAGCGCGAATATACCATACTGCGGATAACGGATAACCGCGTACCACTCCATCTCCGGGATGTAACATATAAGGTAAATTTTTTCGTTTCTGGTAAAAATAATATTTTCACCGGCGGCGAGCGTGTCGGCTATTCTGATAATCTGTTCGCTTTCATCTGTGAAATATTCTTCAAGGTGTACTTTGTTAATTACAAGCGCAATATTCTGTGCGGATGTAATCTCGTGAAATTTATTAAATGTATAAACGGTAATATTATTTTCAAACTCCCTATAAGCGTTGGCGATAAAATCTGAAAAACTTGTCAGGTTAATGGCTGTTCCAAGCATACCCAAAGGTTTTTTATTATCTTCGTCAAATACAGGAGCGTTAACCCAGAGATCGATCTGCCGCATATTGGGATTATAATTAATATTAAAATTATATTTTTCCGTATTGTAAAGAGTTAAGTTATACCAGTAAGATTCCGGATCATCAGGATTTACAATGTATGGTTCATTGCCGGTGGAATAAAAAATCTTGTCAATATCGTTAATCCAGAAAACTACTCCCTGTTTGAAATGCCGCTCGTATAAATCAAATACTTTTCTTGCCAATAGTTCCGAATTTTGGTCGGAAGGGTTTTTAAAATAATCCCGGATAAAAGGAGAATCCACCAAGTTAAGCAACAGCGACAATTCACTGTTTACCGCTGTAGCTAAACGAAGCTGTATTGTTTCCGAAGCAAAGAGGAGCTGCTGTTCAACATACGAACGGTTGGTTTGACGCGTGGAAATTGTGAATACTATAACGGCTGTCAGAGAAATAACAAGAAAAAAGATGCCGGAAAACAAGAGAAATGTTTTCTTTACAGGAAGTTTTGACCTTTTTTTAGAGATAATTTCCATATTTCAACACCTTGCCGTAGAAGCCGGATTTAATAAGCATAATAGACATAATGAGATACTATGCAATAGGTTTTTTATAATTTACATAGAATTAAAAAAAATACTACCGCCTATTGACATTACTTGTTTATCTGTGTAAATTTATAAAAACATACAAAATAAATATGTTAACTAAGTATTTAAGGAGAGAATTATGTCAGATTTTAAATTTGAAACAATCCAGGTTCACGCAGGACAGGAAAACCCTGATCCGGCCACGGACGCGAGGGCAGTGCCTATTTACCAGACTACTTCCTATGTATTTCCAAGTTCCAAATCGGCGGCAGACCGTTTTGCCCTTACCGAGGTTGGAAATATTTACACAAGAATCATGAATCCGACATGGGATGTATTCGAGAAGCGAATCGCCGCTCTTGAAAAAGGCGTTGCCGCTCTTGCTCTTTCATCGGGAGCCGCGGCGACAACTTACGCGATTCAGAACATCGTTAAAACAGGCGATCATATCGTATCCGACAACCAGATTTACGGCGGCACATACAATCTTTTCGCGAATACTTTCAAAGATATGGGAATTGAAACAGCGTTTATTGACGGAAGCGACCCTGCCAATTTTGAAAAAGCGATCAAACCCAATACAAAAGCGTTATTCTTTGAAACGCTTGGCAACCCAAATTCATCTATAATTGATATTGAAGCAGTTGCCGCAATCGCTCATAAAAACGGTATTCCGCTTATTGTTGATAATACATTTGCTACCCCTTATCTTTTAAGACCTATTGAATACGGAGCGGACATTATTATTCATTCAGCGACTAAATTTATCGGCGGGCACGGCACGACAATAGGCGGCGTGATTGTAGACGGCGGAAAATTTAACTGGGCTCAAAATGATAAATTTCCCGGTTTATCAAAGCCTAATCCAAGTTATCACGGCGCAGTTTTTACGGATGTTGTGGGAAATCTTGCCTATATAATAAAAGCGCGTGTAACTTTGTTACGTGACACTGGTTCCGCTTTATCGCCTTTCAACGCTTTTATGCTTTTGCAGGGAATTGAAACTTTATCTCTTCGCGTGGAACGTCATGTTTTCAACGCGCTGAAGGTAATTGATTTCCTTAAAAATCATCCGCAAGTGGAAAAAGTAAATCATCCTGTATTGCCGGAACACCGCGACAATAAGCTTTACAAGCGATATTTTCCGAATAACGCAGGCTCAATCTTTACATTCGAGATAAAGGGTGATATGACAAAAGCAAAAAAATTCACTGAAGAATTAAAACTGTTTTCGCTTCTTGCAAATGTCGCGGATGTAAAATCACTTGTTATACACCCTGCCAGTACCACACACTCACAAATGAGCGAACAGGAACTGCTTGAAGGAGGCATTAAGCCAAATACAATTCGTCTTTCTATTGGAACTGAACATATTGACGATATTCTTGCGGATTTGAAACAAGGGTTTGAAGCTGTAAAATAATAAAAAGGTCAAACGGTGGTGTCTTGTAACAAAGACACTGCCGCAGACTACAGAATTAGTATTAAAAAATTTTTAATCAAATTACATAGTTGTCAATTTGTTTTTCTTGATATTTATTAAGTATGTCCTGTAAAGTAACGCTGTCAAGATAATCCGCAATAACTTTGTTAAGCTCTTGCCAAACATATAGAGTTTTACAGGTTGCTACCATATCACATTGATTTACTTCATCTTCAAGACAAGTAATAGACGAGAGGTTGCCTTCGGTAGTACGCAGGATATTACCAACTGTTATTTCTGATGGTTCCTTTGCCAGCATATAGCCGCCGTGTACCCCGCGATTCGCGCGGAGAAATTTTGAGTTATTCATTATTATAATAATTTGTTCCAGATATTGCTTTGATATATTTCGTCTGTCAGCAATTTCTTTAAGTGATATAAAACCGTCTGTTCTATGCTCTGCAAGGTCAAGCAGCATTTGTAAGGCGTATCTGCCTTTTGTAGATATTTTCATTGTTTATACCTCTTAGATACTTCATTATCATATTATTATAATATGTTTACTATGTTTTGCAAAGAGAAAAAGTAAGCGAATTACGACCAGTTCAGATCTTTTAAACAACTAAACCTTTTTCACAATCCTTATTACTATCTGCGCGGAATGTTTGGAAGCTATCGGTAAAAATTCATTAAAACTCATGGGTGATTCCGTCCCGGCGATGTCGGAGAGAGCGCGTATAACAAGCGCAGGAACGGAAAAGAGACTGCAGCTGTGAGCGATTGCGGCGCCTTCCATTTCGACTGCCGCCATGTCCGGGAAAATTTTACAAACATCCGCAATACGATCCGGTTCGTGCATAAAAACATCGCCCGAGCCAATAAGTCCTCTGCAATGATTAAAATCGGCGGGAAGGATTTTTTCCTGTTTCAATTCGTCAACAGCTTTTTCGGCAATAGTAATATATTTTTCGTTCACAGGGAAAATCTGAGGCTGCCCCGGAAGCTGTCCGGGTTTGTAATTAAAAGCTGTTACATCAACATCGTGATAGACAAGTCCGGTGGAGATTATCGCGTCGCCGAATTTCTGATCTTTTTTCAAACCGCCGGCGGAGCCTGTGTTAACTACAAAGTCAGGCTTAAACTGCTGGATCAAAAGCGTGCAGCCGACAGCGGCGTTTACTTTTCCGATTCCGCAGCGAAGGAGCGTTACATCCTTGCCTTCAATTTTTCCGGTAAAAAATTCAAATACGCCGTTTTTATACGTTTCGTACTTTCCCATGGTTTCACATAACAGGCTCATCTCGCCTTCCATCGCACCAATAATACCTATCATAATTAGCCTCTCACGTTATAGAAAAATATTCGCTGATTGGACGGCGCCATTCGCTGTCCTTTTCTTTTTCTTTTACTTCCCATTCAAAAATTTTCTTTATAGAAAAATCACGCGTGTCGGGAGGATTGTTATAATGAATAATTCCAAAACGTCCGCCGCCTATGTAGCAGACACTGTCATTAAGTTCCAGATGTTCCATCTCCCCTATGCGGGTAAGCACGCAATCAAAGTGTACGGGACGGCCGGATTCTTTATCGGAAATGGCGGTTGTAATGTCTTTAATCGGCTTCCCGCACCATACGCAGTCGGGAGTAGTGATTGGATTTTCAGGCAGTTCGGGAGCCGTCCACTGAGGACGCTCGTGCATGCTCATTTTATTTTTTTCGAATTTACCGTCTGAGAAAAGATTGTCGCCGTTGCTTAACGTAGTATTTTTCTTTGAATGTTTTTGAGGTTCGTCTCTCCGTCCGGAAAAACGCTGTTTGCCCTGCAGGCCTTGACGATTTTTGCGGTTATTTCCGCCTTTTCCGCTGCCGCTCATTGTGACCGCCTTCCGTAGTGATTTCCATTAACTCGTTGCTCAAAACAAGAGCTAATCTTTGAATAGCAGCATAGAGATAATTATCATCATTAATGCGCCGCCTGATTATTTCCAATCGCTGAGTATTCAAAGCCTGTTCTAACATCATACACGCTCCGTGAAGGCTGACGCAAGATGGGTAATCTGAGTTCCTGCGGACCTCAGAGTTCCTTCAGACCCCTTATTATTGATGAATATAACATCAAACCGAATTGACATCTTATTATATTTTCGATTTTCTGACAGGAAATACTTAGCAGTTTTAATAATTTTTCGCTGTTTTCTTACATCAAGACCGTATTGAAGATTTTCAAACCCGAGGGAAGACCAGTTTTTAACCTCTGTAAAAACAATTGTTTCTTTGTCCAGAGCGATAATATCAATTTCGCCGGTTTGCCTTCCTGCAATCTTTGAGCGGTAATTTTTAACAATTATCTCCATTCCGGCGGCTTGTAAAAAGACAGCCGCCTGCTCCTCGCCCGCTTTTCCCAGAGCCGCAGAACTTTTACTGTTCGGCATACTCGGCAGGATCTATCGCTTCTTTGATAAACAAACTTCTATCATCAAGAAGATCTATTTTGGGTAGATTACTTGCGGCATGAACTTTACCGTGTTTATCCATCAGCATCTGAACTACAGGCCGCAGCGGAGCTTCGGTATGTATACTCAGAACTCTCGCCACAGATTTGTCGTTAAGACGAACAATCGAACCGATGGGATAAATACCCATTATTTTTGTAAACGCAAAAATGACGTTAGGATCGAAGCGGCGCGCATTGTCGGCAAGCAGGTTCTTTAAGGCTTGATACCCAACCATGGAATTCCTGTATGACTTTTTGGTTACCATCGCTTCAAACGCGTCAGCTACAGATACAATTCTCGCGCCGATATCAATTGCCTGACCAACAAGACCATCGGGGTAACCCTGCCCGTCCCATCGTTCATGGTGATGAAGAGCGATTGAGTTTACCTCATGCGGGCCGAATAATTCCTTAGTAACGATTTTTGAAGTATGCAGCGGATGACTTTTTATCTGTTCAAGCTCCAGCTCGGAAAGCCCGCCTTTTTTTTCTGTAATACCTTTACTCAGCCTGAGCATACCAACATCATGGAGCAAAGCGCCTGAAACAATATTATTAATTTTATGGTGAGGTATCTTTAATTCCTGGGAAATTAAAGCGGAAAGAATCGCCGTATTAACGGAACTTTTTGCCAGCTCGTGCCCGGAGACTTCGCCGCCGAGAATGAACCCGACAAAACTGTCTGGATTCTCGCGCAGATCCTGAAGCAGTTGAACGCTGATATTGTCTATCGCGCGCATCGGAACATCTGTCCCGGACTTTAAACCGGCAAATATAGAATTCAACTTTTCGATAAGATTTTTATACGCGCGGTATGGACCGGAATTATGCCGGACATCGCTGATCGAAAATTTAATAGTCGCTTTTGGAACATCCGGAGGAGGCGCGGCAGGTTTCTCTTCTGTTGTATCTATATCGAAATCTTTAACAAAGTCCTTCATTATATCGTCTAAATCAGGAACGCTGTTGGGATCCCATTCTTTTGCGGCTTCTTCTATTTGAATTATTTTCTCAGCAGCTTCCGCTTCATCAATTTCTTCCGGCTCTACAATTTCCTCAGGTTCTGTTAATTCTTCCGGCTCTGATAATTCTTCCGGTTCTACTAATTCGCCTTCTGTCCTGACATGATCAATCCCCAGCGAAACCAGAACATCAATGTCCTTTTGGCGAAGCGGTGACATAGCGCTTACCAGCATGCAATCGCCCTCAGAAAAAACGGGTGTAGAAAAAATCTGTCCGGGCCGAAGATCATCGGTATTTATAACATTCATCTTGTTTCCTTAGAGATAGAGCTCCTCCTATGAATTTCGGTAAAAAAAAGGCAGAGATCAACAAATTTTTATTATAAAGAAGAGAATATTAATCTTTTTCGGCGTTATTTACGGCAGAGGCCTGAGCCTGGGCGTTTTTAGAGCCTTTTTTAATAATAAGCTCTTTGATTTTTGCGCCCTTTCCGATCTTCTCGCGGATATAATACAGCTTAGCGCGCCTTACTTTACCGGGGCGCACTACTTCGACTTTAACAATACGGGGTGAATGAATCGGGAAAACTCTTTCCACGCCTACGCCGTAAGAAATTTTTCGTACAGAAAAGGTTTTTCCAACCTTTGAATTTTTCATGGCAATTACAAGACCCTCGTAGATCTGCACGCGTTCGTTTTTTCCTTCTACGATCTTAAAGTGAACTTTAACTGTATCACCAACCTTAAACTGGTCAAGTTCGGATTTCATTTGTTCGGCTTCGATTGCCCTAATCTCGTTCATCTTTCTCTCCTATTAGACGGTCTATAATACCGTTTATTTCCTTGTTAAAAAACCCAAGTTCTCTGCCGCGTTGAATCAAATCCGGCCTCTGCCGCAAAGTCTTTTCAACCCGCTTTTCCAGACGCCAAAGCCGTATCTGCTCGTGATGTCCCGACAGCAGGACTTCAGGGACTTTAATTCTATCAAAAAGTTCAGGACGTGTAAACTGGGGGTACTCCAAAAGCCCCGAAGAAAAGCTCTCTTCGTCAAGCGATTCGGCGGTTATTACGCTGTCCACCAGCCTGTAAGTAGCGTCGATTACCGCGAGCGCCGCCACCTCGCCTGAGGACAAAACATAGTCCCCAACGGATATTTCATCATCGACATATAGGTCGATAATCCTTTGATCTATACCTTCATATCGGCCGCAAATGAGGATTAATTCCTGTTCTTTTGCAAGTTCTTTGGCAAAATCCTGATTAAAAGGCTTCCCGGATGGGGATAGATAAATTACCCTGTGTGCGGTTGATACCTTTTTAGCCGCATTTATCGCCAAACTGAGCGGTTCGGGCAGCATTAACATACCCGGACCACCGCCATAGGTGGCGTCATCGCAGGTTTTATGCTTGTCCTGAGCGAAATCGCGGATATTAATCGCTTGATATTCGATAATCCCCCGTTTTATAGCTTTTGCCATGATGGAATTGGCGAAAAAAGCATCGGTGATCTCAGGAAATAGTGTTAAGACCGTGTATTTCATTATGATATTGCCTTTTTGAATAGCGGCGTATGCAAAAAGCCCCGTCGGCTCCGGATGGCTCGTTGTTTGTAGCTCGCACGCTTCGCGTGGCTTTTATATAGCCATATGTCACCGGCGTGTCTTTTTGCCTCCGCCGCTGTTACAAGAGTCAATGTCATTCCAGTATCCATAAGTTGTCTAATACCACTTTGCCTTTCTCCGGGGAAATGTCCGGGAAAAATTTTTTGCGGAGCGGGACTAGATGGGTTTCGCCGTTTGTCAGTTTGATTTCAATTAGCTCTCCGCCGCCGCCTTCGATTATGTCTGTGATTACGCCTATTTGTTCATTGGAAGAAGAAACAACTGGTGTGCCTTTTAAATCCTCAATGTAAAATTCGCCTTCAGCGAGCGGAGCGGCTTGGCTGCGGTCTGCAATCAGCTGAGCGCCGTTTAAAGTTTTGGCGGCTTCGGGAGTATCGATTCCTTTAAAGCGTATTAATACATTTGGCGGCAAGGGGTTTATCTCTTCAATTTGAAGGAGTTGTTCTTTTCCGTCTTTGCAGGTTTGTACTGATTGCAGTTTTAAAAAATGATCGATTTCGCCTGAAAGCGGGCGGACTTTTACAAAGCCTTTTACGCCGAAAGGGGAACCAACTATGCCTATGATGAATTTCTCAGTCAAGGATTTCCAGTACTGTGTGTTTTCCGCTTCTGGCGCTGGCTGCCTGAAGAACCGTTCTGATTGCCTTAGCGATTCGTCCGTGCTTGCCGATTACTTTGCCAATATCACCTTCCGCCACGCGCAGTTCCAAAATTGTCGACTTTTCACCCTCTACAATATTAACCTGTACCTGGCTTGGATCGTCCACAAGAGACTTCGCCAGATATTCAATTAGATCTTTTTCCATTGTTTTACCTGTTATTATTGAGTTACTTTACTGTGACGTTTTTCTTGTTGAAAAGCCTGCGAACGGTGTCGGAGACAATCGCGCCTTTTTCCAGCCATGCTTTTGCCTTTGCTTCGTCAAAAACAATCTGCTTGTCTTCCGCTTCGATGGGGTGATAATAGCCAAGTTCTTCGATGGTTTTGCCGTCTCTTGGAGCCTGTTTGTCCATGACGACAATGCGGTAATAAGGCCGCTTTTTTGTTCCAAACCTCTTGAGCCTGATTGTTGCGCTCATAAAATCCTCCTGCGTTTTCCCGTCCAAACTAAGTTTGAAAACAGGGTCTGACAATTTGGTATATTGCGGCGGCTCAGACAGACCTTAACCGCAAGAGAAGTCTAGAATTTTTTAGATGTTTTGTCTAGTTGTTAGAGCGTATACCTGAAGACTGGTAAAAATGGGCGTGTGCGAAAAGTCCCATCGGCTCCGGACGAGTGTGGCTTGGTTAACACTCGCTCCGCGCATAGCCTGGTTACGATTCACATCGTGTGTCGCCGATGTGCCTTTTCGCACCACGCCCTTTTGTTAATTATTCGGGCATACGCTTTAACAACATGGTAAATTATTAAAAATTCTAAAAAATTTAAGGTAAGATGTGAACAATATCTTTAAAAATTTGGTGTTTCGAGGTATAATGGGTTATAACAAAGGAGCAAAGTATGGATAAAATAGCGAGTTTTCAAATTGATCACCTTAGGTTGAAACCGGGGGTTTATGTTTCGCGGAAAGATAAGTTTTCAGATGTCACGATTACGACTTTCGATCTTCGTTTTAAAGAACCGAATAAAGAACCGGTTATGGATCAGCCGGCTCTGCATACTATCGAACATTTGGCGGCAACTTTTTTACGTTCTCATAAAGAATGGAGTTCAAAAATGGTCTACTTCGGCCCGATGGGCTGCCGCACAGGTTTTTATCTGATTCTGGAAGGTGAATATACTTCCAGAGACATCTTGCCGCTGCTTTTAGAATTACTAAATTGGGTAAAAGATTTTAAAGGCGACATCCCCGGCGCAAGCGCGGAGGAATGCGGCAACTGGCGCGACCAGAATATCGAAATGGCAAAATGGGAATGTAACAGATACGCAGACATTATAAGGCCGGGGAAAGAAGGAAACTTTGAGTATCCGAGCGTGATGTATTAATATCCGCTTGAAACGAAAAAAAGCGGCAGCTGCCGGAATTTTTACCTCAATAAAATGCTTCGATTTCATGAAAAGTATACTTTTTCTTACTATCCTTTTACCGATAGAAGTAATATATTGTATTATAACCTTTATAATTAAACATAGGCTATTTGCTTTTACAAGGGGGTAGACAATGAAAAAGAACAAATGGTTTATTTTAGCAGCTTTACTCGGCTTGATACTGTCGTTATGTTTTATGTTAGTTGGCTGCAGTTTATTTGAAAATTGCAACGGCAGCGGCTGCAGCAGTAGCAGTATGAATTGCAGCGGTATGGACTGCAGCGGTATGAATTTCAGCGGTATGTCGTGCCGTTAAGCAAATCGCATATTAGGTCATTATAATGTTTTCGCAAATTACATTATTTGGGCTAGAGATAAGTTTATATATAATAATGATGTTATCCGGCATTCTCGCTTTTGGCGTTTATGCCGGTATAACAGCCGCAAAACGCAAGTACGACTTCATGGATATGGCAATGTTTTTTTCCATCTTATCCATAGGAGTAATAATAGGAAGCCATCTTCTTTTTGGCTTAGTTAATTATAAAAATACGATTTATGTATTGAAAAATATTAACCAAGCGGACACTATTAACTCTTTAATCAGTATTTTTAACGGCAGAATATTTTATGGCGGTCTTCTAGGAACACTAATTTTATCTTATATCGTTATCAAGAAAGATAATAATTATATAAAATACATTGATATAATCGCGGCAGGCATACCGCTATTTAGTTTTTTTGCGAGAATCGGCTGTTTTTTGTCCGGCTGCTGTTATGGGATACAAAGTAAAATCGGTTTTAAATATCACGAGCATACATTAACAGAAAATATTGATATAACGCGTTTCCCTGTACAGTTATTAGAATCACTTTTTTGTTTGATCTTATTTTTTTATCTTAACTATCTTTTGATAAAAGATAAATTCAAAAATAAGTTATTATATATATATTTGCTAATATATCCGGCAGGAAGATTTTTTATAGAGTATCTGCGCGGAGATACAACCAGAGGAATATGGTTTTTTTTATCAACCTCACAAATAATAAGCGTTTTAATTATTTTATCAGTCCTATTTATACTGCGAATTAAAGTTTTTAAACCTGAAACTTTAGTCAAAAAATAGCGTTGGGTATTTTTATTTCTTACTTTCGTTTTCTATTTGAAAAATAAATTCACATCTTTTTTTACCTTTTGAACTTATTGCTGAAGATACAATCTTTTTTAATTTTAATTTTGCTCCTAGCGATCTTTGCAAATTTTTTCTTGCATGCGCTCCGCAACATCCGCAAAATGTTTTAGAAACCTTCCTTTGCGAAGATAATTTTTTAATAAACCCGCAAACACATATATAATTTTCTTCATTGCCAACACCCCAATAAACAGATAATGTACCGTCTTCGTTTAATATACAAAAATATTTATGCGGTGTATCCAGTTTGTCAAATAATTTTATTTTTTCTTTAATTGATTTGTCAGAATATTTTTTACCAAAATCCTGATGAGCTTTTGCAGGTTTTCCAGATGTACAACAACCCTGTTCTTCCATAATAGATAAACATTGCTCTTTTGATAATAATTTATCCATTTGATCTATAATATCCATAATTATTTCAGATTGATTTTCTTTATTTTCCGTAAAATTGAATTGAGAAATTATTTCTTCAGATATTCCTTTTTTAACCATTGTTTCTTTGATTTGTTTTATAAGATTTGGCATTTACTTTCTCCTTACTTGCATCATTTATTTTAACACAAATATCCTTATCATTAAACTAGGAGTTCGACCACACCCAGCATCGGTCGCATTTTATCATATAAATTTTTTAGATATTTCATTAAATCTGTCTTGCGTTTTTGAATATCCCTTTTCCTTTATTGGAAATTTTTTATCAAACTCTTCCATTTGGCCGCTGTCTATTTCGTAAGCTTTGCCTTCATCGAATACGCCTTCAATTCCATTTAAAGCGCCTGGATATAATTCTAAAACTAATAAAGCCGCCGGATATTTATTATCTTTGTTTGTTATTTTATATTGTTTCGATTCCTTAAATCCAAACCTTTTGTAATATTCTGGATCACCGTAAATTATTATGCCTTTATAACCCATTTCTTTTGATAATTTTACAGTATGGTTTATTAACTTTCCGCCGATTCCATTATTTTGATATTCCGGCAATACGCTTATTGGTCCAAATGTTAATACAGGATATTCCACATCATTATTTATAACTTTTGCTTTTACATATACTATATTTCCGATAATTTTATTATTATTTACAGCTACAAAATCCAATTCTTTAATAAATTCGTATGTTCTTCTTAAATTATGAATCAATAAATGTTCATCACATCCGGGAACATAATGATTCCAAAAGGCCTCTCTTGTAATATTTTCAACAATAAAATAATCGTTTTCTTCTTCTAATCGTAATTCAATTTCCATAAATTAATTTATTTTACTATCGGGTTATTGTCAATATAACTGAAAATATTAAAAACTTGGAAGAAACCAATAGGATTCTGTTTGTTTGTGTTTTATTCAAGTTTTTTACTTTTTAAGGAGTATTATGGATTATCATTAACACCGTTCACACAGCTTGCGCATACTCTTTAATTTTAATAATATATCAATATGTCAGAATTAACAGAATATCAGGGAAAAGCGACGATGGAGAAAATCACTTCACTGGCAAAGCGGCGTGGGTTTGTTTTTCAGTCGTCAGAAATTTACGGAGGCCAGAGCGGCGCGTGGGATTACGGTCCGCTTGGCATTGAATTAAAAAACCGCATTCAGGCGATGTGGTGGAAGGAAATGACGCGCCTTCACGATAATATCGTGGGATTGGATGCCGCTATTTTTATGCATCCGCGCACATGGGAAGCTTCAGGTCATGTCGAAAACTTTACCGATCCGCTTGTTGATTGCAAAAAGTGCAAAGCCCGTTTTCGCACGGACATGATAAGCGAAGAAAATCTCACGGCGAAAAAGTGCCCAGACTGCGGCGGCGAATTAACCGATGCCCGTAACTTCAATTTAATGTTTAAAAGCCATATAGGTCCTGCGGAAGATTCCGCAAGCATTATTTATCTCCGCCCGGAAACGGCGCAGGGTATTTATGTAAACTATAAAAATATAATTCAATCCAACAGGATGAAAATTCCTTTCGGTATTGCGCAGGTTGGAAAAGCGTTCCGCAACGAAATTGTCACCAAGAATTTTATTTTCCGCACCTGTGAATTTGAGCAGATGGAAATGCAATACTTTGTAAAACCCGGCACAGACGAGGAATGTTTTAACGACTGGCGTAATCAACGCTGGGCGTATTATGAAAAGCTCGGCGTAAAAATGGATCATCTGCGCTGGTACAAGCACGAAAAACTCGCTCACTACGCGAAAGACGCATACGACATTGAATACCTTTTCCCGATGGGCTGGAGAGAGCTTGAAGGCATACACAACCGCACCAATTACGATCTTGGCAGACACGCGGAATTCTCCGGCAAAGATATGCAGTATATAGATCAGGATAACAACAACGAGCGTTACATTCCGTTCATCATCGAAACATCCGCCGGTCTTACGCGTAACGTGTTGATGATCCTCTGTGACGCATATGACGAAGAAAAGGTTGCCGACAAAGGCAACGAGGACGATTGGAGAACGGTGTTACGTTTCCATCCCGATCTTGCGCCTGTTACAGTCGCGATTCTCCCGCTTATGAAAAAAGATGGGCTTGCGGAACTTGCGCAGGACATCCGCAAAAACTTGCAGGACGATTACGCCACCGATTACGATCAATCGGGAGCTATTGGAAGGCGTTACCGCAGACAAGACGAAGCAGGCACGCCTTTCTGCGTCACTGTAGATTACGAATCTAAAGAAGATAAAACCGTAACTCTTCGCTTCCGCGATTCCATGGAGCAGGTTCGCGTGCCGATTGCGGAACTTTCAGCGCGGCTACGTCAGGAGATAAAGGGTTATAAGAGGATAAAATAAAAAGGAATGTCATTCCTAACTGTTTGTCTTAATCCAACAATCCAAAAAACGCTTCGCTTTCCCTCAGTCATATCCAGTGCGGTTAATCGCACCGCTGTTCACCGCCTTGATGTCAGCGGCAAAGGTATTAATGTTACGCGCGTTTTAAATCAACTTGGAAAAAAAGCGGTGCATCTTACCCAGCTCGGCGGTGAATTTTGTCCGCTGTTTTTGTCGCTCTGTGAACAAGACGGGCTCTCCGTTGAATGGGTCGAAAGTAACAGCGAAATACGTTTTTGCTACACGGTATTAAATGAGAGCGACAACAGTGTTACAGAAATGGTAGAGGAATCGCATCCTGTCGGCGCCGGAACCGAAGAGCGGCTGCTGGAAAGGTATGATAATATTTTAAGAAATGGATTAAAGAGCTGTTCACAAAACACACTTATTATTTCTGGGACGAAGGCGGCTGAGTTTTCTGATTCTGTTATTCCTATGATGGTATGTAAAGCAAAAGAAAAGGGGCTGCGCGTTATCCTCGATATTAAAGGCAGCGATTTAATTGAAAGTTTGAAATATGAACCGGATGTTATTAAACCGAATCTTGAAGAGTTTTTACAAACCTTTGGGATTGGAACAGATGAAACGCGGATTAACGCGGATTATGATGATTTACGCGGATTAGTTTTGGAGTTAGCGCAGAAACATAAGTGTCGTATAGTTTTAACTAATGCTAATAAAAAAATTATTACCGTCGAAAAAAACAGCTATTTTGAGATTGATGTACCGGTTGTAAATACAGTAAATTCAACAGGCTGTGGAGACACGTTTACCGCAGGGCTTGCGGCGGCTCTTGAAGACGGTTTGGATTTCACTGCGGCAATTAATGAAGGTATGCGCTGCGGCGCGTTGAATGCCGGACTTGAAAGACCCGGCGCTATACGATAAATTAATATTATGTCGAATTCACTGGATACGATTTTTATATCTCTCAAACAGGCGCAGGTAAAATTGGCGTCCGAAAACCGCGCGGCTAAAGACAAGGCTCTTGCCGCTGTTGGTATCGAGATAAATAAAAACCGCGCTGTCATTCTTGAAGCAAACGCCCGCGATGTCGAAAAGGCGAGGGACAGCGGCATGAAAGAAAGCCTTGTAGACCGCCTGCTCCTTAACGACAAGCGGATAGACGGCATTATAGAAGGAATTAATATTGTTATAAGACAGGATGACCCTATCGGAAGAGTGCTGTCAGGCTGGACTCATCCCAATGGTATGCAAATTGAAAAAGTAACAGTCCCCATGGGAGTTGCCGCGATTATTTACGAATCTCGCCCCAATGTTACAGTGGATTGCGCCGCTCTCGCTTACAAGGCTGGCTGCTCGATACTTCTTCGCGGTTCTTCGTCTGCCCTTGAATCCAACAAGGCGCTTGTTAAAGCTATCAAAACGGGGCTTACCGAGGGCAGCGGAATAACGGAAGCTGTCGCGCTCGCCGAATCGGGTAACAGGGACGAAGTTGACATCATTCTCAAAGCGCGCGGTTTTATTGATGTTGTTCTGCCCCGCGGATCAAATGAACTAATCAACCGCGTAGTTGAAAACGCGCGCATTCCTGTAATTGAAACCGGCGAAGGAAACTGTCACATCTATGTTGAACCGTCATACCTTGAAACACAAGAAGGAATTAACAGCGCTGTCGAAATAATTTTAAACGCAAAGCTGCAAAGACCCGGCGCATGTAACGCCATGGAGACGCTGCTTGTTCATAAAGATATAGCAAATACACTAATGCCGATACTCGCGGAAAAAATCGCAGGCAAAGCGGAACTGCGATGCGATGCCGCGTCAAAAGCCGCGATTGGAAATGCGCCTGCCGCTCTTGTTTTAAAAGACGCAGCCGAAGAAGACTGGGCGGCAGAATTTCTGGATTACATCCTCGCGGTAAAAATTGTTTCTTCGTGCGATGAGGCAATCGCGCATATCAACAAGTACGGGACAAAACATTCAGAGGCGATTCTCACCAACGATTTAAAGGCAGCGGAAAAATTCCGCGCGCAAGCGGACGCGGCCTGCGTGTACGTGAACACGTCAACGCGGTTTACAGACGGCGGAGAGTTTGGTTTTGGCGCGGAGCTGGGAATCAGCACGCAGAAGTTTCATGCAAGAGGACCGATGGGGCTTGAAGCGCTGACAACGATTAAATATCTTGTTACGGGCAATGGCCAGATACGCTCTTAAACAACCGTAAACAGAGGTAAATATGACTGCGCGACTAGTTGAAGACGCAAAAAAAATAATAATAAAAATCGGCTCAAACACGCTTGCGGGCAAAGACGGAAAGATCAATTTTTCTTTTTTGGATGAATTCGCGCAGCAGGCAGCGTCTTTAATAAAAAAGGGAAAACAAATTGTTATTGTTTCTTCAGGAGCGCAGGTGGCAGGGCTTTCTGCAATGGACAAGTGGGCGAAGAAAAAAGATATACACTACAGGCAGGCGTTATGCGCTGTCGGACAGGTGCAGCTTATGAAAGCCTGGAGGCGGGCTTTTGAAAAAGACGGCCTTATCATTGCGCAGATTCTTTTAACGCGGGAAGATTTCAGCGATTCCAACAGAACATTAAATATGCGCAATACCCTTTTCACATTGGTTGATGAAGGAATAGTGCCAATCATTAACGAAAACGATACAGTCTCTGTAGAGGAAATAAAAATCGGCGACAACGATACATTAGCGGCTCGCTCGGCAATTTTATGGAGCGCGGATCTTTTAATCCTTTTCAGCGACATCGACGGTTTATATAATAAAAATCCTAAAGAGGATCCAAACGCCGCGTTAGTTGAAGAAGTGCGCGACATCGCCGAAATACGAAAAAATATCACTATAGGAGCTGCAAACGACTTCGGAACAGGCGGAATCGCGACAAAACTGGAAGCTGCGGAACTTGCGCTGTCTTACGGCATCCCTACAATCCTTACGAACGGCGGCAAACCACGCTGTCTGGAATCTCTCGCGGCAGGCGCCCAAAAGGGTACGGTATTTATAGCTTAATTAGATGCCGCTTTTTCTTCAGCCTGGGCGTCTTCTTTTCTGGCTTCAGCTCTATCCTTCATATCAGCAATACCGATAAACACCGCTATGATGCCAAAGAGTATTGCCAGAACAGGCGCAGCGCCTTTCAAAAAAGTTAATACATCGTCTCCCCAGCCAAGCCCGAAACCTGCAACATCTGCCGGTAAAATCGCGAAAACTGCCGCGGCAATCATTATAAGTCCGATTATCAACGCTTTCATTTTTCTCTCCTTGTTTGTTTATAAATCATTATCGTAAATGCAATAATAAATAATGTCATCCTGACGGAAGGTAAAATAAATGATACTAAAGGCACTGATTCAAGAATCAGATATTCTTCTCCGGCAATTCCGAAAATTTTTAAAATGGAATACACGGTTTCAATATAGGCGATAATGGTGCCGAATATGACAAGCATCCACGCGGCTTCCCTTATTTTCGGCCAGAGTAATATGGCTAAAAAAGCGGCTCCCGCTCCCAGAATAAGCTGACTAAAAACATAAATTGTTTGCCCTGAATCCATGCAAATAGTATCCACTTTTATAATAAAAAATTCAAGGCATAAATAAAACCTAAAATATCTATTCCTTTGTTCCTAATTTCCATATATAATATTAAAAAACGAGGTTATTCACGAAGATGGAAAAAGAGGAGAAAATTTATCAATTAAACAGCGAAGCGATTGACGCAGCGCCTGTTGGTATAACCATCTTTGATGAATCCATGAATATACTGGAATGCAACGACAATGTTCTGGATCGTCTTGAGGCGCCGAAAGAATATTATATTGAAAAATTCATGGAACTTTCTCCTGAATACCAGCCGGACGGAGAAAAATCGAGCAAGAAAGCGGTCAATATTATTAAGCGCGCACAGGAAGGCGAGATTTTTACATTTGAATGGACGCATCTTACGACAGCGGGTGAAGAAGTTCCTTATGAAGTAACGGCAACACGCGCTTTATTTAACGGCAAGTATGTCGTAATAACTTATCAATACGATCTTCGCTACATTAAAAATATGGCGGAGGAACTGGAAAATAAAAGCAAGCTTCTTAGAATTCGGCTTGATCAGCAGGAATTAATATCAGAAATTACGCGCAGCTTTGTTTCATCAAGCGAAACAAAGACGCTTATAAAAGAAGCTATTTCCAAGTTTGGACGTTACCATAATGTTTCCCTTGCTGTTATTTTTAAACTTGATATTCCAAATAAAAATATTTATCCTGCGTACATCTGGTCTTCCGATAATAAAACGATATCTTCCATTCAGGAAGTTGGATTGAACGAAACAATTAAATCAAGTTTTCCGGAAAGGCTTTATGCTTTTACGGCGATACCGGTGCTTTCATGCGTTGATACATCAAAAAGTAAGGCTGACGGGCTGCACCATCTTATAGATGACAATGCAAAGGCGTATATTTTCGCGCCGCTTTATGTTGAGGGGCTTTTATGGGGAATGATATCTGTTCAACAGCTGCATAAACCGCGCCATTGGACTGACAACGAAAAGAATTTTGTCGCGACGATATCAAGCACTATCTCCGGCGCAATAATGCTGGATATCTACAACAATAAATTAAAAGAAGCTTTTGATAATGTAACAGCAGCAAGCAGGGCAAAGAGCGATTTTTTATCAAACATGAGCCATGAAATGCGCACTCCGATGAACGCGATTATTAATATGACAAAAATCGCGAAAGAAGCGGGAGATATGGAGCGTAAAAATTACGCTTTAGAAAAAATAGCGGACGCGTCCGTTCATCTGCTCGGCGTAATAAATGATATTCTTGATATGTCAAAAATCGAAGCTAATAAATTTGAACTTTCTCCGGTGGAATTTAATTTTGATAAAATGTTTAAAAGAGTTGTAAATGTAGTTAATTTCCGGATAGAAGAAAAAAAACAAACGCTTGCAATTCAAATAGATAAAGATATACCAAAAGTATTAATCTGCGACGATCAAAGGCTTACGCAGGTTATTACAAATCTTGTCGGAAATGCCGTTAAATTCACTCCGGAATACGGTTCCATAAAAATCGGCGTATATTTATTAAGTGAAGAAAAGGGCGTATGCAAAATACAAATTTCCGTAATTGATACCGGAATCGGCATAAGCAACGATCAACAGAAAAAATTATTCCAGTCGTTTCAGCAGGCGGAAACCAACACATCGCGCAAATACGGCGGCACAGGGTTAGGCCTTTCGATATCCAAAAGAATTGTAGAAATGATGGGCGGAAAAATCTGGATTGAATCCGACCTTGGCAAAGGATCAACTTTTTCGTTCACAATAAAGGCAATGCGGGGTAAGGAAGAAGCTTCGGATGATGAAAGCAAATCCGCAAACATCCGGCAGGGCGAAAAGGATCCTAATAATTTTACCGGTCATAGAGTCCTGCTCGCGGAAGATGTAGATATAAACCGTGAAATAGTAACTACTCTTCTTGAGCCGACTCATGTGGAAATAGACTGCGCGGAAAACGGAATAGAAGCCGTCGAGATGTATAAAAAAGATCCGGACAGATACGAGTTAATCCTGATGGATGTTCAAATGCCTGGAATGGACGGCTTCGAAGCAACAACCAAAATCCGCGAGTTTGAAAAAAGCCATGAGAAAAGCGGCGGCGGTAAACATGTTCTTATAATAGCGATGACCGCGAATGTTTTTAAGGAAGATATTGATAACTGCATTAAAGCGGGTATGGATGATCATATCGGAAAGCCGCTGGATTTTGAAACTGTACTGGAAAAACTGCGTCTTTATTTAACTGCTTAACTGCTTTATCGCAAAAGCGCTGGTTTCTTTAAGTTCGCTTAAATTTTTACGTTTTAAAACAGCTAATTGAAAAATAGCGGCTTCCACAAAACTATACAAATAATCATTCGCAGTTTTAAGATTGCATTTTTTTAGCTCGCCTTTTTTTACGCCTTCTATCAATATTGCCGATAAAATGTGCCTGAGTTTTACAGTCCTGCGCCGTACCCGTTCTTCGGGGTTAACATCGCTCTTGGAAAGATGCAGAAGGTAATCGAGCACAACAAAAAGAAGCTGTCTGTTTTGTTCCAGCAATTTAAAAACAGCCTGAAGCACCTTAGTAATTTTTTCAATGCTGCTTAAAGATTTATCGGCGTGAATGGAATTAATATTTTCTTCGGCGCTTGACAGAAGCTGTTTTAAACTAAAATTAAATATCTCTCTTTTATTTTTAAAATAGAGATACAGTATTGTTCTTGTTATTCCGCACCTGTCTGCTATTTTTTGAAAGGTTGCGTTTTCAAACCCGTCGTCCATAAAAACAGCAAGGGCTTTATCAAGAATTTTCTCGCGCCTTTTATCATGCTCTACTGCAACTGCCATTATTTTCTCCGTATATCAATATCATAACTCATATTGATAAAAATAGGAAGGAATCGCTCCATTGCTTATTTCGCGGCAGGAATCGGCTTTTTTGCCGTAAAAGCTTTCAAACCCGCTATGGTCGGTTATAATCGCGAATTTCCAACCGGGAAAACGCTCTTCAAGCGTTTTCATTTCCCCGTAGATTTGTTCAGCCGCGCCCTGATCGCCTAACCGTTTACCGTACGGCGGATTCGTGACAAGAAAGCCGGGATCGTCATATGGGGAAGCCGCCTGCGACATGGGTAAAACATTTATATCTACACCTAATGCTTTGCAATTAGGAGCGCGAATCCCCCTCTGCGGAGGGCGGCCTTCGGCAATATCGCGCAGGCGGGCGACGTTGGATGCCGCGATCGACACAGAGCGAAAATCTTCATCACTGCCGGCGATTCTGATAAGACGGTTAAAATCGATCTTTGCGCGGAAATCTTCGCGAACCTGCTGTTCGATTTTTTGATCGGCAATAGGAATATCCTGTATCGCAAAATTTCTGCCAAAACCCGGCGCCATATCCCACGCATACATTGCGGCTTCTATCAGGATTGTACCGGAACCGCAGAAAGGATCATAAATGGGAAATTTCCGCTTCCACCCGGATAATAACAACATGGACGCCGCCGTTGTCTCCCGCAGCGGCGCAGCGCCGCCTTCGCTCCTATATCCTCTTTTAAAAAGCGGCTCTCCGCTTAAATCGACAAGAAGCGAAACAATATCTTTCTCTATGTAAACACGCGCTTCCGCAACTTTAACCTGCGCATCCTCATTATTTTCCGCTGTTTTTTTTCTGGGAATTATCACAGGCTCGGGAAGACGGTTAACCTTGTATTTGGCGCAAAGGCGCTGCGCCGCTGCCTTGTGAACAATCGCCTGAATGCTTGTTTCCGCTTTCAGCTGCGAACGGTTGGTGCGCACTTTTGCGACTTTCAGCCCCATACCTTTCGGCACAAGCTTTTCCCACTCGGCGGCGGCGGCTCCTTCAAAGAGCTCGTCAAAATCTAAAGCTTTATAATTCGCAATTTCCAACAACACTCTGTCAGCGGCGCGAAGACCTATCAACGCCTGATACAATTCTTTTGTTCCGGCTTTGAACCTCACTCTTCCGTACAGAGAATCTTCTACTTTTATATTGAGTTTTCGCAACTCGTTAGATACAGCTTTTTCAGCGCCTACAGCGCAAAGAGCAACTGCGGTTTCATTTTTATTCATATTTTATTATACCACTTTTCTCCGCTATTTGTTACAATATATATATGACCGTACGGGAACAGTTAAACTCTATCGCGGAAAAACGCACTATCATTCTGGACGGCGCAATGGGTTCAATTATTAATATCCTCAATCTGGATGAAAGGAGTTACCGCGGAGATATTTTAGTAAACCATCTAATCCCGCTTGAAGGCTGTAAAGACCTTCTTTGTCTTACAAGACCCGGAGCGATAGGCGCAATTCATGACACCTACCTTGAAGCGGGGGCGGATATAATTACAACATGCAGCTTCAGATCTTCAGCAATTTCATTGGCAGAGTACGGCATTGAACACCTTTCATACGATATTTGCAGCGCGGCGGCGAAAATCGCGCGGAAATCCGCGGAAAAATATTCGGTTCACGGAAGAAAGTGTTTTGTAGCCGGAAGCCTTGGGCCGACAAAAAAAACTGTCAGTCAAATCGGCTGGGACAACTTTGTATCCGCCTACTACGATAACGCAAGAGGATTATTGGACGGCGGCGCGGATATCCTGCTGATAGAAACTGTTTGTGACATTATTAACGCGAAAGCCGCTCTTCACGCAATCAAGCGGCTTTTTAAGGAAAGAGATATTGATGTTCCAATAATGATCTCAGCCGGTATTTTTAATGAGGAAGGCTGGCTGCGCTCGGGAGAAAATTTGCAGGAATTCTGCAATATCATGATGCCGGAAAATCCATGGTCTATCGGCATTAATTGCTCATTTAACGCGGCAAGGCTTTTGCCGCATACGCGCACGCTTTCTGAAATCGCTCCGTGTCTTGTAAGCGTATATCCAAACGCCGGACTGCAAAATATTTTCGGACGCTACGATGAAATGCCGAATGTTATGGCGGCTAACATTATGCCGTTTTTAAAAGAAAAACTTGTAAATATAATCGGCGGCTGCTGCGGCTCTACTCCAGCTCACATTGCGGCGATTGCGGATAAAGCGAATGATTTTAATCCCCGAAAAATCCCAAAAACCGGAACTTCCGGCGAAGTATCCCACGGATAGCCCCAATGCTGTTTTTGCGTTATAATAGAGATATGTTTAACTTTTCACCCCGTTTTAAAAAGGCGGCGTTACTGTTAACTTTAATCCTCGTAATAATTCCAATGAGCCCGGTTTTTGGAGACTTTTTTCAATGGTCTGTGCTTGGAAACATACTTTTTTTTACAGCCGACAACGGCGCTTCGGCTGATCCATTCCCCATCCTGCCTTCAGGCGGCGCTTCAGTATCTTTGCAAATATGGGGGCCTTTACGCGCTGAATTAACAGAAGACATTTACATTGCAAACTACGAATATAATTCTGATCTTAACCGCCCCATGAGCAGCAGTCAGGATAACCGTTCGGCTCTCGTTATTGGTTTTTTTACCGCTGTTCAAATTACCGGAAATTTTTCTCTTAATGATAAGGGAACAGCCCTGCGCGTTTTTGCCGGCGCGGCGGCGGATTTGCGCGCCGTTGTTTTAGCGGCAGGATTAAATCATCCCGATGATCTTAGCGGAAATATAACAACAAATGCCCAGTTACAAACAGATGCCATCCGCGATTATTTCTGGAGCGAAGGCAGATGGCTTATGCCTGTCGCGGGAGTTGGAATGGATTTCCCGATAAGCGAATATTTTTTAATCGGCTTTGATTTACGCGTATGGTTTCCCGCTTATAAAATAAATTCAAAAGAAGATCTTCCGGCCATTGACGGCTGGCGATTCGGTGCAGGGTTGCGCATAACGCCGCGGGGCAAACAGTAAACCGGGGCGGAAACGGAGCTTAACCTTTTTTATGAAAAAACAAAAAACGTTGATTTATAAATGTACCTCATGCGGCCGCGAAGAACAAAAATGGCTTGGACGCTGCCCCGAGTGCGGAGAATGGAACACATTAACAGAAACAGCCGTACAGCAGGCAGGAAGGAAAAATGAAAAGAACGCGAAAGGCTTTCCCCAGACTTATCCTCTCGCAGCCGTAGACCCGATGGAAGGCAGCCGCATTGGAAGCGGTATCGGAGAACTCGACCGCGTCCTAGGCGGCGGAATCATGAAGCGCTCTTCCATCCTTGTCGGAGGAGAGCCGGGTATCGGCAAGTCAACATTACTTCTGCAAGCCGCCGCCTTAGTTCAAACAAAGGGAAGGATTTTATACGTTTCAGGCGAAGAGTCCGCAGGACAGCTGCGCTTAAGAGCTGACAGACTCGGCATAAATAAAAACATAATGGAACGCATCGAAATTTTATGCTCCGGGAACCTTGAAGAAATTGAAACAGTTTTGAATAACGTAAAACCTGTTTTAGTTTTAATCGATTCAGCGCAAACGCTTTATTCAGATAACGCTGACTCATCACCAGGCGGCGTTAACCAGATGAAGTTCTGCTCCTTTGAATTAATCTCATGGGTAAAAGAACACGACGCGGCGTTAATTTTAACCGCGCACGTAACAAAAGAAGGCGTTATCTCCGGCCCCAAAACTCTGGAACACATGGTAGACACCGTCCTTTATTTCGAGCAGAACGATAAAACCTCAGGTCTTAACGGAACTGTAGACTGCCGCTTTTTACGCGCGGCAAAAAACCGCTTTGGCTCTGTCGATGAAATTGGAATCTTTACAATGGGGGAAAAAGGACTCTCCCCTATAGAAGATACAGGCAGAATGTTCCTTGTAAGGCGTGAAGGCGATTTCCCCGCCGGAGTGACGACCGCGGCAGTCCTCGAAGGTTCAAGGACAATCCTTGTGGAGATCCAGGCGCTTACAATACCCGCAAAAGGAACAATCAGCCGTGTTTTTTCAGACAAGATCGATTCGGGAAGGGTTTCGCGTATTTCAGCCGCTTTGGAAAAACATTTGGGGCTGCGGCTTTCGGATCAGGATTTATATGTAAACGCGGCAGGCGGCATCCGCGTTACAGAAGTGGGGGTAGAACTTGCCCTCGCCTGCGCGCTGTATTCGGCGCGTACGGGGCTTGCCCTGCCTGCAGATTTAGCAATTGCCGGGGAATTGTCTCTGACAGGGGAAATTCGCCCCGTCCACAGGCTTCAGGGACGGGTAAAAACCGCTTCTAACCTTGGATTTAACGCATTTTTAGGCCCAACACCCGAATCTCCGGTTCAAGGATTAAAATCCGCCTTAAATATAAAATCCGCCATTAAATTAATATATGGTTAGAAATAAAAATAAAGTATTGACAATTATTTTAAAGAAGTTTATAAATAATTAGGTATAGACTTAGATTGAGTAGAGATGATTTTTGCGGGCTTTTTAAAAAAGCCGAACGGTTTAGGGGTTCTGTTCTTGTCACTTCCTGCATGGCTTCGCTGTGCACCTCGTTTATTTCCCTTAACAATTATGAATCTTTCTCTCTTAGGCGCCGGGTTTTGATCCGTCCCAAGGGAGTATAGAGTCGTTCGCTTGTGCGGATGTGAATACTTGGACGTAAGTCCATCGGATTATTTGCAAATTGTAAATAATCCAAGGCGTGCCCGGGCGCAGTCGCAAACCATGTTTTAAAACTTGAGTTTTTAAAATGTTGTTTGTTCCGGGTGAAGGAATTTTCTCAATGGCGAAGAAACTGTATGTCGGTAACCTCTCCTACAACACCACCGAAGATGGTCTGAAGAACCTGTTCTCAGGTTTTGGCAGTGTCGCATCTGCGAAGATCATTTTTGATCGTGAAACCGGCAACTCAAAAGGGTTCGGATTTATCGAAATGGGCAGCGATGAAGAAGCAGCCGCGGCAATCACAGGCACAAACGGCCGTGAATTTGAAGGACGTCAGTTACGTGTAAACGAAGCGATGGACAAACCACGCCGTGAACGCGGAGGCGGAGGCGGCGGTAACTGGAATTAATGCCTGAATTTAAATATTCAGGCGTTTCGGGCGGCGTGTTATAAAACTAAAGTTTTAGAAACAAAACACGCCGCTTCATTTCTTACTTATCAGAAAATAATTTTAATCTTTCAGGTTCCGCGGCAGTATGCATTCTTTCAAGTTCTTTCATTATTTCGTTCGCGACCGCCTGCTTCTTGTCTTCTTCTTGCGTTTCAGCAAGCACCTTATCGCGGAATTCATTGCAATTTACAACAGGGCTTACCGTTACGCGAATAATATCTTTGCTTACGGCATCGTTCATCATATCAGTCTGCTGAACGTGTAAAATTTCACCGTTAATTGTGACAAAGCACATATAATCAAAAGAACGGATATATGAATCGATTTCTCTTACGCCTTTTTTTGTATCCGGCTCCCATGCGCGGTAACGCGTTCCCGACGGAAACACAAGAACAAGTTTCCCTTTGTATTTATGCCTGATAAGCGATTTCATCGCCGCCCTGTTGATGCCGTTTGCGCGCGCGATCTCTTCTTTATCTTTTTCCGGATCCATATCCTGAATGGAGCGGCTTGGGCAAATTACTATTTTGGAATAAGCGCCGGTAAATGCGGCGACAACAGGGCTGTCTTCGTTTAACTTCATTCCGGCAATCGCGATTAATGAATCGCTGATTTCCTGTCCCCGCCCGCCCTCTTTGCGCGCAAGCAGCGACAAAATAGAAAGATCCATATTACTGTAATGTTCAACAAGTAAAAGACAGGCTTTTCCTGAGTTTGCTTTTTCCATAAGCTCTTCAAGGTTATCCATTCCGTCCAATCCGCTTTTTGGGAGAAGCAAATAATCTACCATCTCATCAAGAATAGCGAGAACATTCGGATCGCCTTCCTGATAAACATTGTCTTCGGTAATGACAGTAGGCGCTTTAGATGTTTTCATTACTCTTCTTATTTGATCGCCAAAAACGGTAGTTAATGTGTCTGCCATAAATTAATCTCCTTGCCTGATTAGTCCGCGCGAACCAGTTCGATAATTACTCTGCAGGCCGCGCACATTTCGCTCACACTGACCCATTCCAGCCGGCTGTGAAAATTCCGCCCGCCTGTAAAAATGTTCGGAGTGGGAATACCCAGCTCTGTAAGCCTTGAACCGTCAGTTCCGCCCCGTATAGGTTTCAGATACCACTCAACGCCTGCGTTATGAACCGCTTTTTTAAGCCGTTCTAAAACTTCAGGCTTCCCGTCAATCTTCGATTTCATATTATAATATTGCGGTTGACTTTTAACAATTACCTTCCCGCCCGGAAACTGGGCTTCCACAGTTTTGGTAAAAATATCTAAAGCCGCAACACGCCGTTCCATACCGCCGTCATCAAAATCGCGCAAAAAAACTTCGAGATGCGCTCTTTCCAAATCGCCTTCAATTTCCATCGCGCAGTAATAGCCGTAATAACCGTCAGTCGCTTCTGGGCTCTCATTCCGCGGAAGAAGCATTGCGAACGCCGATGCCATCAGCGCAGCGTTAACAAGAACGCCTCTCGCGTGCCCGACATGAATCACCTTACCGTAAAACTCGATGTCCGCTTTAACAGCGTTAAAACACTCACTTTCAATTTCACCCAGAGGACCGCCGTCTACCGTGTAACAAAAAGCCGATTTTATCTCGTCCAGCGGAAACTCAGGCAACCCTTTACCCGTTTCCTCGTCAGGAGTAAAAATAATCTCGACAGACCCATGCTCTATCTGCGGATTATTTACAAGGTACTCAACCGCCGCCATTATTTCCGCAATACCTGCTTTGTTATCCGCTCCCAAAAGCGTCGTCCCGTCACTGTGAATAATCGCCTTACCTTTATGCTCAGCCAAATCGGGTTCTATCTCCGGATCCAGACACAACCCTGCCTCAAGCTCAATCTTTCCGCCATCGTAACTCTGCACAAACTGCGCCTTCACATCTTTTCCCGCGACATCTTCCGCCGTATCAAGATGTGCCAAAAACCCGATACACGGCGCGCTTTCCCTTCCGGCGCTCGCAGGCAGCCGCGCAATCACATAACAATGGTCAGTAATTTTTACATCTTTTAACCCAAGCGCCAAAAGCTCATCCCGAAGCAATTTCGCAAGCTCCCACTGCCCCAGCGTCGAAGGAGTCTCCTCAAGGCGACGATCACTTTCCGTATCAAAACGGACATAGTTTAAAAATCTTGGAATTATTAACTCTTCGAAGTCTTGGTTGGTCATTGAGGTATTATATAGCAAACAAAAAAAGGTGTCAGTCACCTACACCAGATATAGTGTGTACAAAATTTACACCTACGCTATTAGTAGCGTACGATGCTAGTGCATCGTAGGTGACTGACACTAATAATTCATTAAATATTTTTCATTTTCGAGCAAGCTTTTCGCCATCTCCGCGCCATATATATATGACACTTTTTTGTGTCGCAGGGGACATGGAGTTATTTCTTTTGTACCCAAATTTACGGAGGTTCTGGGCTATGGAAGAAAACAATGTTATACCTGTTCAAAACATGATTTACGAAATTCGCAATCAAAAGGTCATGTTGGACAGCGATTTGGCTGGGCTTTATAGGGTAGAAGTAAAGGTTATGAATCAAGCGGTAAAACGCAACATTATACGTTTTCCATCTGATTTTATGTTCCAGTTAGAACAAGCCGAATGGGACATTTTGCGGTCACAATTTGTGACCGCAAAGGAAAATGAATCTAACTTGAAGTCGCAAATTGCAACCGCAAAAAAATTCGAAAAAATCAGGTATTTACCCTATGTCTTTACAGAACAGGGGGTTTCAATGTTATCCAGCGTTATTCATTCTGAACAGGCTATCAAGGTAAATATCCAAATAATGCGCGCTTTTGTGCAATTAAGACACTATGTGCTTTCACAAACAAGTTCAAATGAGCAGATCTCAGAATTACACAAGCTCCTAATGCTCCATATTGATCATTGCGATTACAAGTTTACAGAACACGATAAATCAATAAATCAAATAATAAAAGCATTAAATAACTTGATGGAAAAACCAAAACCAACAGGAAAAATTGGATTCCATCCTGATTAATTGGGTGTCAGTCACCTTTTCCCCTTTTCTAACTTGGAAAATTTGACTAAAATAATCTTATGCAGAAGCTCTCTAAAGACCAAGTTATCAAAATAATGGCTCAATACGGCAACGATCCTCAGCAGCTTATTGCCATTTTGCTGGATATACAGGAAGCGTCGGGGAATAACTGCGTGGAAAGGCAATGGGCGGAGCTTGCTTCTGACATTTTAAAGGTTCCGCTTTCC
>Ga0209755_10001044_pt1 | contig 46226 bp, 36 predicted proteins | sample TergutCo191P1_FD_187301 | JGI IMG/M metagenome (GOLD analysis project Ga0209755, IMG submission 187301) | Cornitermes sp. P1 segment gut microbial communities from Petit-Saut dam, French Guiana - Co191P1 (SPAdes) (version 2) | ecosystem: Host-associated > Arthropoda: Insects > Digestive system... | reverse complement strand
GCCATTCGCGCGCTTAAACGCTACCTTGCAAGAGAAGTATTCTGTGTCTTAAAAGCAGATTTGGCTTCCTGGGAGTTTGCAGCATAATCCCAAAAAACAAGAAACTTGACTTATAGGAGCGTCGAGCGTAGTCGAAGAATCCATGGATCCTTCATTTCATTCAGGATGACATGCGTTACACCCCAGGATGACAGAGAAGATGGATGGCGTCTGATGCAAGCGCCTTCACGCACTCGCCATATTTTTTGCCCCACTTACCGAATCCCTGCACCAGTTGTTGACGCAAGACAAGCGCGGTACTATGAGGTTTCATGTACTGGTATCATATTGCCCAATACCCAAAGCACGATTTATTCCATATTTATGGACGAGAGGAGAGGTATGTCACAGCTGACAGAAATCCGTTGGCATGCGCGTGCAGGGCAAGGAGCGGTTACCGCCGCAAAACTTGTTGCTGATACCGCGTTGCTCGCCGGGTCCTACATTCAGGCAATGCCCGAATATGGTCCCGAACGTACCGGAGCGCCCATGAAGGCGTACACACGCGTTTCCGATGAACCAATTGAAGTGCACAACAATATTACGAACCCCGATGTTGTTATCGTTTTGGACGACACTTTGTTTGGCACCGTAGACATGGCAGAAGGCTTGGTCGACGGTGGTACCGTTATCTTGAATACCACGATGACATCTGATGAAGCACGGGCAAAACTGAAGGTGAACGATTCAATTACCGTTGCTGTTGTAGATGCTTCTGGCATCGCTTTGAGCACCATTAAGCGCGACATTCCGAACACTCCTATCGTGGGGGCTCTTGCCAAGGTGACTGACATAGTTCCTGTTGAAAAGGTTAAAGAGCGTCTCATTATTACTTTCGGAAAGAAGTTTTCCCAAGAAATGGTTGATGCGAATCTCGCAAGCGTTGACGCTGCGTACGAGGGGGTGCAGTGCTAATGGTTAAGTATGATGTAACAACTTTTGATTCTTGGAAGCCCAGCGACATTCCTGCTGGCGTTGTTTGCCCTGATGCAGGCAATTCAGATCTCTATATCACCGGTGGCTGGCGCAGCGACCGTCCGGTATGGACCAAAGAAAACTGCAACAACTGCATGCTTTGTTGGATGTATTGCCCTGATTCATCGATTCAAGTTAAAGATGGCGAAATGATTGGCATCGACTGGGATCACTGTAAGGGATGCGGCGTCTGTGCTGTTGAATGTCGTTTCGAAGCGCTTCACATGATTCCCGAATCTGAAGCAGAGGAGGCGTAAGAAATATGAGCGAAAAATACTTTTCCGCTACCGGTAACCAGATGGTTACTGACGCAATTCGCCAGGTAAACCCTGACGTTATGGCGGCGTACCCCATTACGCCCCAAACTACTATCGTTGAAGCATACGCAAAGTATGTAGCAGATGGCCTGGTAGACACCGAATACGTTGCTGTTGAATCTGAGCATTCAGCACTTTCAGCCTGCATCGGCGCTTCTGCTGGTGGTGCTCGCGTGGCAACCGCTACCGCTTCCCAGGGTTTGGCGCTCATGTGGGAAGAACTCTACATTGCCGCTGGTATGCGCACGCCTATCGTTATGGCAAACGCAAACCGCGCTCTTTCCGCACCTATCAACATTCACGGCGACCATTCAGACGTTATGGGTTGCCGCGATGCGGGATGGATTGTCTTCTTTGCCGAAACAGCGCAAGAAGCATACGACAACACCATCATTTCATTTAAGGTTGGCGAAGACCCGCGCGTTTTGCTGCCGGTACTCACCACGCTTGACGGTTTTGTCACCACTCACGCAATGGAGCGTTGCGAACTAACTGATGATGCCAAGGTAAAAGCATACGTTGGGGAATACAACGCGCTTTATCCGCTGCTTGATACTGATAAGCCCGTTAGTCAGGGAATGTTTGCCAGCTTGGGCGACACGTACATGAAATGCAAGAAAGTTCAGCACGATGTTATTAATCAAGCCGGTCCCGTTATTGACGAACACGGCGCAGAATGGGCAAAGATTTCTGGTCGTCCTTTTGAACAAGTGGTTAGCTGGGAAACTGAAGATGCCGATTACATTATTGTGGTGCTTGGTTCAGCTGCGGGCAACGCGCGTTTTGCCGCGCGCCAGCTGCGTGCGCAGGGTAAGAAGGTTGGCATTGTTCGTCCGCGCGTTTTTCGTCCTTTCCCGGCTCAGCAAATTGTTGATGCGTGCAAGGGCGCTAAAGCGGTTGCTATTCTCGACCGTTCAGATTGTCCTGGTGGGCAATATCCGCCGCTCGCAAGCGAAGTACAGACAGCTTTCTACAATGCTGACCTGCAAGTTCCTGTTGCAAGCTACGTGTGCGGCCTGGGTGGCGCAGACATCACTATCGAGCAAATGAACCAGGTTTTCTCTGATCTGGAAAGCGGCTCGACACTTAAAAAAGTATCGTTCCTCGGAATTAACGGTTAGAAAGGGGGCATGAAATGGCAAATATTAGAGAATTATCAAAGCGTCCTGAAAGCTTAGCTCCCGGTCATCGCCTTTGTGGCGGTTGTGGTGCGTCTATCGCGGTGCGCCAAATTATTATGGGCGCCAACGAAACCCCGGTTGTCGCAGCATGCGCAACGGGTTGTTTGGAAGTTTCCACAACGGTATATCCCTTTACTTCGTGGAATGTGCCTTTCATTCATAACGCTTTCGAAAATGCAGCTGCAACCATTACCGGTGTTGAAGCGGCTTATCAAGCAATGAAGCGCACCGGCAAAATTCCTGCCGACAAAAGAATCAAGTTTGTGGCCTTTGGCGGCGACGGTGGCACTTACGACATCGGCCTTCAGGCGCTTTCTGGCGCTCTCGAACGCGAGCACGACTTTTTGTATGTTTGTTACGACAACGGCGCCTACATGAACACGGGTATTCAGCGTTCTGGTGCGACACCAAAAGGTTCTTGGTCAACCACTTCAGAAGTTGGTTCGCACCAACAAGGTAAGGTCATGGGAAGAAAAGACCTGACCTCTATCGTTGCTGCTCACGGTGTTCCTTATGTGGCTCAAGCAACCACCGGCAACTGGCGCGACCTGGTTAACAAGGCTGAAAAGGCGTTCAACGTTGAAGGCCCTGCTTTCATTAACGTGCTGGCTCCGTGCCCGCGTGGTTGGCGCTATCCGTCTGACCAAACGACCGAAATTTCACGTCTTGCAGTTCAGACCAAGTTCTGGCCTTTGTTCGAGATTGAAAATGGCGTGTGGAAGCTTACTCCCGTTCGCGAAAAGGACGAACGTCCGCTGGAAGACTTCCTGAAGGTTCAAGGTCGCTTCGCGCACCTCTTCAAACCAGGCAACGAAGCACTTCTTCAGGAATTGAAGGATGATGTTGCTTCATATTGGACTTATCTTGAGGGAAGAGTTGCAGGATCGGCCAATCTATAGTAAAAAGATACAGAGCAAAAATAGGGCTTGCCATGCAGGCCCTTTTTTCTGGTAAGTGTTCTCGAAAATGAGAAATACAAGGAAGGAAAGACAAAGATGGACATACTTCTGATGGTGATCGGGCTTGCAGCTGGTGTGATTGCAGTCGTGTATGCAGGAATTTTGATTATGCAAGTTAATAAACTACCTGCAGGCAACGATAAAATGCAAAGTATTGCTACTGCAATCCAAGAAGGTGCTATGGCGTACATGAAGCGCCAATATCGCACTGTTGCAATCGTGGCGGTAATTGTTGCCGTTATTTTGCTTATTCCCGGGTTCTTAGGAGTAACTGGGTTTGGTATTTGGACAGCATTGGGCTTCTTGCTCGGTGGCGTTGCTTCTGCTGCTGCCGGGTTTATCGGCATGAGCATCTCGGTTCGCGCAAACGTGCGTACCGCAGAAGCCGCTCAAACTGGTTTGGGTAAGGCTCTGCGAGTTGCTTTCCAATCAGGTACGGTTACGGGCATGTTCGTTATCGGACTGGGCATCCTGTCTGTTGCGATTATGGGCTTGCTTGTTTTGGGCGAAGTTAGCATTTTTGGTCAGACGGCTGGCTATTCAGCACTGATTGGTCTTGGCTTTGGCGGCTCGCTTATTTCGGTTTTCGCTCGTTTGGGTGGCGGTATTTTCACCAAAGCAGCAGATGTTGGAGCCGACCTGGTAGGTAAAGTTGAAGCGGGCATTCCCGAAGACGATCCGCGCAACCCCGCTGTTATCGCCGACAACGTAGGCGACAACGTGGGCGACTGTGCTGGTATGGCGGCAGACTTGTTTGAAACGTATGTAGTAACCACGGTTGCTGCAATGCTTATTGGCTTTCTCGCATTTGGTGAAGCAGGCTTTGGAATTGCCCTGGGCTTCCCGTTGGCAATTGGCGCCGCTTCAATTATCGCTTCTGTAGTTGGCACCGCGTTCGTAAAGATGAGCCCCAAGGGCACCATCATGGGCGCGCTTTACAAAGGTCTTTGGATTGCTGCTGCAATCGCGGCTATTATTTTCCTTCCCGTTTGCTATTGGTTGTTGGGCGATATTAGTGTTGCCAACACCCTTCTCGCGCCTCAAGGTTTGAGCCCCATTGTTGTTTGGGTTTGTGCGGTAATTGGTGTTTTGCTTACCGCTGGCATGGTCTACATTACTGATTACTACACCTCTTCTACGAAAAAGCCAGTTGAATCGATCGCTCAGGCATCTAAGACTGGTCATGCCACCAATATTATCCAGGGTCTTGCTGTAGGCATGGAAGCAACCGCGATTCCGATTGTTATGATCGTTATTGCTACGCTTACCAGCTTTTTCTTGGCAGGAATCTTTGGTATTGCGGTAGCTGCTCTTGCTATGCTTTCGATGGCTGGTATCGTTGTTGCAATCGACTCGTTTGGTCCTGTGACCGATAACGCTGGCGGCATTGCTGAAATGAGCGGTCTGCCAGAAAGCGTTCGCGAAAACACCGATGCACTCGATGCTGTTGGTAACACCACGAAGGCTGTTACAAAGGGTTACGCAATCGCTTCTGCAGCACTTGCCGCAGTTGTGTTGTTCGCAGACTTCGTTCATCAGGTTGAGGAATCTTCAGGTGGGGCACATGAACTCACCTTCTCGCTTTCCGATCCCTTCGTTTTGGTGGGGCTCTTCATCGGTGGTCTTTTGCCCTTCTTGTTTGCTTCGCTTGCGATGACTTCGGTTGGTAAAGCAGCAGGCGGTGTTGTTGAAGAAGTTCGCCGTCAGTTCAAGGAAATCAAAGGAATCATGGAAGGCACTGGCAAGCCAGATTACGCTAAGTGCGTAGACTTGGTAACCCAGAGTGCTTTGAAGGAAATGGTTTTGCCCGCAATGATTCCGATTGGTGTACCGATTCTTATTGTTGCAATTGGCTTTATTATGAGCGCGGTTGGTTACGAGCACGCGTTTGAATTCACGACCTACGTTCTTGGTGGCGCTTTGGTAGGTACTATCGTTACTGGTCTGTTCGTGGCAATTTCTATGACTTCTGGCGGTGGTGCTTGGGATAACGCTAAGAAACTTATCGAAGAAGGTAAGTTTGGTGGAAAAGGTTCTGATGCTCACGCGGCCGCAGTTACGGGCGACACTGTAGGCGACCCCTACAAAGACACTGCAGGTCCTGCGCTGAATTCCATGATCAAGGTGTTCAACATTGTTGCCTTGCTCTTGGTGCCGCTTTTGGTTCTGCTCGCTGGCTAAATTCTCTGTTTTATCTTCAAGAAGACCTGCGCATCACGCGCAGGTCTTTTTTTTAAAATATCTGTCGGGTATCCTGAGCCCCTGTCATCCTGAGGCACCCCCTGTCATCCTGAGGCACCCCTTGTCATCCTGAGGCACCCCCTGTCATCCTGAGGCACCCCTTGTCATCCTGAGGCGCAGCCTCCCCCCCTGTCATCCTGAGGCGAAGCCGAAGGATCTAGCCCCTCCGAAGAATTCCATAAAAATCACCCTCGAAGCCCTTGACAGAAATGTTAGCTTAATCTAACATTGCGGAATGTTTTACCGTGGTATGAGTTACAGCTTCTCTGTAAGCTAGATTGGGCTCCGTTTTGAAAAAGCACTTTATTAATGCAGGCGTTGCCTAATGAAGAAAGAAATTCTGTTAAGCAGCTTCCAGGGGAAGCGCTTTCCGCTTGACCCGCGTACAAAACTCTTGTTGACTATTATCGTTGGTACCATAAGCATTATGGGAAGCGGCGGCTATGTCATGGCAATCCTCAAGCCGCTTTTGGCCGCGATTCCCCTTGTGTTGCTCATTGTCTCGCAGCGCTATAGCGTGTCCGCTTTATATTTTGGCCTCTGTGCGCCCTGCTTGATGCTTGAGTTTTTCCTGTTATCGCATTTAAGCGGAAGCACCGCCTTGATTGCTCTTACATTCGTGGTTATATTTGCGCGCATGATGCCAGGGATTATGATGGGCTATTACCTGGTAACTACCACTACGGTAAGCGAATTTATTGCTGTCATGGAACGCATGCGTTTACCGCGACAAATTGTTATACCTCTGTCAGTGATGCTGCGGTTTTTCCCAGCAATTGGTGAAGAGGTTGCAGCAATAAGCGATGCCATGAAAATGAGAGGGATAACCACAAAAAGCCCTCTCCAAATGCTTGAATATCGCCTTGTTCCTATGATCATATGCTCCGTCAAAATTGGAGAAGAGCTTTCTGCGGCAGCTTTGACGCGGGGTTTAGGCAATCCGGTTAAAAGAACAAGCATTTGTGAAAACGGTTTTCGTGCATTAGATATTTTTGTATTCTTGGCTTCCTTGTGCGGCATTTCAGTTTTCATAATTTCTCAAATAAATCTCTGAAAGGAAAAGCGTAGAACTCAGGTAACGCACGGGCAAACCAATGATTGAACTAAAGGAAATATCATTTACCTACGCACAAGCGGGGCATCTAAAGGGACTTCAAAATATCAATTTGAGCATTAAGGCTGGAGAAGTTGTTTTGCTCTGCGGGGAATCTGGTTGTGGAAAAACAACGCTTACAAGGCTGATAAACGGCTTGATTCCTCACTTTTGGGAAGGGGATTTGCGCGGGGAAGTATTAGTTGACGGCAAAATGATTCAGGAAATACCGCTCTACGAAAGCGCTAAAACCATTGGTTCCGTTTTTCAAAATCCGCGTAGTCAGTTTTTTACGGTAGACACAACCGGCGAACTTGCTTTCGGTTCAGAAAACCAAGGCTTGCCAGCAACGCTTATCAAAGAACGTATTCAAAATACGGTTGAGCAGTTTGAAATCGAAGCTCTTTTAGGACGCAGTATTTTTGCTCTTTCTGGTGGCGAAAAGCAAAAAATTGCCTGCGCCAGTGTTTCGGCATGCCAACCAGAAATTTTAGTACTCGACGAACCTTCCGCAAATTTAGATGCGAAAACTACCAACGATCTTCGTCAGATGTTAAGAAAATGGAAAGAGGAAGGCAAAACCATTGTTATTGCCGAACATCGCCTGCATTTTCTGTGGGATATTGTAGATCGGATTGTTTACATGAGCCAGGGTCGAATCAATCAAGTGTTTTCCCAAAAAGAATTTGCTCGTTTAGATTCTAAGACGCTAAGAAATATGGGGCTTCGACCCTTTTCCTTTGCGAGTCTCGCTTTAAGTGTTGGCCAACCACAACCTTCAAAACACTCATTGGTATTTTCGGATTTTCAATGTACGTACAAACGCGGAATACCGGTGCTCGACATAGATGATTTGCAGGTCCCTTTAGGTTCTTGCGTCGCAGTGATTGGAAACAACGGGGCAGCAAAAACAACTTTTGCTCGTTGCTTGTGCGGGTTAGAGAAAAAATGCAAAGGACAAGTTTGGGAAGGCAGCAAAGCCCTCAAGCGAAAGAATCGCTTAAGGCGTTGTTATATGGTAATGCAAGATGTTAACCATCAGTTGTTTACCGAAAGCGTGTTGGAAGAAATGCTCGTAAGCATGGAAACCCCCAGCACCGAACAGGCAGAGGAAGTTTTGGGGGGTCTGAATTTGAGTGATCTAAAGGAGGTACACCCCATGGCACTTTCTGGCGGAGAAAAGCAAAGAGTTGCCATTGCTTCGGCACTCGTATCTCAATGCGAAATTATTCTTTTCGACGAACCAACCAGCGGCTTGGATTTGCGGCATATGCGTGAAGTTTCAAGAAACATCGAGCAGCTCACTGAAATGGGGAAAACCATCTTCGTTATTACGCATGATCCTGAATTGATTCTATCTTGCTGTACCCATGTGGTGCATATGCAAAAAGGAAGTGTGATTGATAATTACTCCTTAAACGAAAGCAGCAAGCAGAAAATGTTGTCTTTCTTCCAGCAGCAACAAACATAACCTGAATCCTCGTGTCATCCTGAGCGTTAGCGAAGGGTCCATAAAAACTGTCGGGCACTTCGTACCCTCTCTATTAATACTGCGTTCGCTTGCGCTCACTTCGTTGTGGGTCCTTCGACTCCGGGTGCTTCGCACCCTTCGCTCAGGACGACATAGAGTTGTTGCTTTTCTGTCATCCTGAACCTACCTGTCATCCTGAGGCGCACATGTTATCCTGGGGCGCACGTGTCATCCTGAAGCACACATGTCATCCTGAGCGTTAGCGAAGGATCCAGCTAAGGATCCATGGATTCTTCGGCTATGCCTCAGAATGACAAGAGCTAGATTCTTTTCCCGCAAAAGACTCTTGACAGAAAAGTTAGACTTGTCTAACATAGTAGAAGTATTATTAGTTGTTTGGAAATTTAAAAATTTTTCTTTATAAGTTAGTCAAGGTTAACAATTTATAGGTGGTGCGTTTTCGCCAGTGTCGAAAACTATGCAAGTGTTTGTGGCTTGAGTTGATTAAAGAGTGTTTTTAATGAAATGCCGCACTACAGTCGCTCGATAGTTTTTCGGTACAAACAAAAGAAAAAAACGGAGAAAACGCAATGAGTAAAAATCTTCAGGCTAACAAGCCACAGGCAAGTACGTCACAATCTCATAAGTCTCGGGCCAACAAGCCACAGGCAAGTATGCCGCAATTCAACAAACCCCAAGCGAGTACGGAAAAGCCAAGCAAGCCTTTATCAAACAAGCTGCAAATAAAAGACTTGATAACGGTGGGAATCTTTAGTGCTATAAACCTTCTGGTTATGACAACGGCATCATTGTTGGCGCTGGTGCCAATAGTATTACCTCTGCTGACCATAATAGTTCCTATTGCGGCTGGCATTCCTTTCATGCTCTTCATTGCGAAAGTGAAGAAGTTCGGGATGGTGCTCATTATGTCTGCGCTCTTTGGCCTTCTTATGCTTTTTACCGGGATGGGCATCTGGACATTGCCTATCAGTCTTTTTATCGGGCTTATTTGTGAATTCATACTCAAATCCGGCAACTATAAAAGCATAAAAAGAAGTGTGCTGGTTTCAGGGGTGTTCAGTATTTCAATAATCGGGAATTTCATGCCTTTCTTTTTTGTAAGCAGCAGCTACGTAGAAGCGATGCGTCGCGGATATGGGGATGAATACACCAATGCTGCGTTGGCTTTGTTCCCCGAATGGTCTTTACCGCTGCTAATCGTGGCTTGTTTTGTCGGGGGGATTATTGGGGGATTGCTCGGGCGCGCTGTTTTGAAAAAACACTTTATCAAAGCAGGCATCGTGTGATGATAAAAGAACTAAAGCAGTATCAATCAACCAAAAACTAGGAAGCACTGCCTAATGGCCGTATCGATTAACCAAAAACTAGGGGGCACTACCTAATGACCGTACCAATCAACCAAAAACTAGGGGGCACTACCCAATGAGTAATGTAAAACAAAAAACAGGCATGGCTCGGCTCATGCAACTAACCAGAATCAAAAAGTCGCTGATTGTCGGATCTGTAATCTTTGCAGCACTTGCTTCAATCGCAAGTTTCATTCCTTATATTGCGATCTTTTTCATAATAAAAGAAATCCTCGGAACGCTTCCCAACTTAGACACCCTGAATACTGCGGTCTTAATTGGCTTTGGGTGGCTGGCTTTTGCTGGAGTAGTAGGCAACATTTTGCTTTATTTTGCAGCGCTCAGCTGCTCTCATTTTGCTGCCTTTGGCACCTTGTATCAATTGAGAGTAGATTTTGCTGCACACTTAGCAAGAATTCCCCTTGGGTTTCATGTTTTAACCGGCAGTGGCAAGCTTCGCAAAACCATGAATGAAGACATTGAAAAAATAGAGTCGTTTATCGCGCACCAGCTACCAGATATCATTGCGGCTCTTATTGCGCCTATAGTGATGAGCGCCATACTGATCTTTGTGGATTGGCGATTCGGACTTGCGGTGCTTTTGGGTGTTGTCGTTGCGCTTGTCGTTCAAATGAGCATGTATGGCAACAAAGAAACAAAAGCGAAAATGGCTGCTTATCAAAAAACTGTTGAAGAAATGAACAATGCTGCGGTGGAATATGTAAGAGGCATTGCGGTGGTAAAGGCTTTCCGCCAAACAGTATTTTCTTTCCGCCGTTTGCGCAATACGATAAAAGCATACACAGACGTTGTAATTCCTTTAACTTTCAGTTGGAAAAATTCCTTTTCCGCTTTCGTCACGTTGATAAATAATATATATCTGTTTGTCATACCTGTGGGTATTTTGCTTGGCCAAAGTGCAACAGACTATTACTCTTTTGCCACAGTTTTTATCTTCTATCTAATATTTGTACCTTCCATTGCGGCGGTCTTAATGAAAGTGATGTATGCCAGCTCAAGCACTATGAAGGTGCAAAGTGGTGTTGCCGCTATGGACGAAGTCTTGAACGAAGCAACTCTGAGTCAGCCAGCCAAAACCACTACGATTACCAACTATGATATTGCTTTCGCAGACGTGACTTTTTCCTACAGCAACTCAAAGAACATAGAGGCTTTGGCAGGCATATCGTTTTCGGCAAAACAAGGAAAAGTAACTGCAATAGTGGGGCCATCTGGGGGAGGCAAAAGCACCATAGCACACTTGATTCCGCGCTTTTTTGATGTCAGTGGCGGCAAGATAACTTTGGGTGGGATTGACGTTCGTGAAATGCAAACGGAATACTTAATGGATCAAGTGAGTTTCGTATTTCAAGATGTATTCCTTTTCAAGCAAAGCGTTTTGGAAAACATAAAAATGGGCAACGCGCTTGCAACCGAAGAAGATGTTGTGCGCGCAGCAAAAGCGGCTCAATGTCATGATTTTATTGAGAAGTTACCGCAGGGCTATAACAGCATAATTGGAACGCGCAACGTGCATTTATCGGGCGGCGAACGCCAGCGAATTGCTATTGCGCGCGCGATTATTAAAGATGCGCCCGTGGTTGTCCTTGACGAAGCTACCGCCTTCGCAGACCCAGAAAACGAACATTTAATTTACAAAGCCTTCGAAGTGTTAATGCAAAACAAAACAGTAATTATTATCGCGCATCGACTTTCCACCATTCGCAACGCAGACAACATTGTGGTGATTGATAGCGGCAAAGTTATTGAACAGGGCACCCATGACGATCTGCTTTCGGCAAAGAGCAAGTATCAAAATATGTGGGAAGCCTATACAAAAGCCACGAGCTGGAAAATGGAAAGGAAGAAGGTGGTGGCAAATGCCTAGATTACAAAATATGTTAATGCTAAGCAATGAAGGCTACAGCAATCTCAAAAAAGGCATAAGGGCCTGCACGCTTACAAACTTATCTATGATGTTGCCGTTCAGCATTGTCATCATGTCTATCATTGAAATCATCAAACCCTTCAGCGGTCTTGAAATGTCTTGGAATAGATTATGGCTTCTGTTCGGCTTCGGAATTGTTTGCGCCATAATCATTTTTCTCTTCAATAGAAACGACTATGAGAAAACTTACCTTACTTCATATACGGCAAGTGAAAGTGCGCGCGTTGCTATTGCTGAACACATTCGCAAGCTGCCCATGAGCCTCTTCAATTCAAAAGATCTTACCGAACTTACCAATAATTTTATGGGAGATGTGGAAGCAAGAGAACATACCTTGAGTCATTTGATCCCTCAGATTATCGCGAATATTCTTTCAGTTACTTTCATATGCCTGATGCTTGCCATTCTTGATTGGCGCATGGCGTTGGCAGTATTTATTTCAGTGCCTGTTGCCTTTGGCATGATTTTTGTCAGTCGTCGCATCTACGGAAAACTTCTTTCTAAACACCAAGACACGAAACTCGTCGCATCAAGCAAAGTGCAAGAATATATTGAAGGAATAAAAATAATTCGTGCCCACAATTTGGATGGGGAGAAATTCAGCGTTCTTGAAAACGCTTTGCGCTCTATGAAGAAAATGGCTGTTGCGATGGAATTCGGAACAGGGGTGTTTGTAACTGCAGCACAAGTGGTGCTTCAATTAGGCATTGGCATTACCGTTTTGCTAGGCACAACGCTACTTGCAGGCGGGCAGATTGAACTCATGCCCCTACTGGCTTTTTTCCTGATTGTTACAAGAATTTATGGGCCCTTTATGACACTTTTGATGCTGGTGCCTGAGCTGCTCTACTTCCAGATTTCTCTCAATCGCACCCGTCGCCTGATGGCAATAAAGCCTATGGAAGGTGCGGAAATTGGTTTGGCGAATACCGATATTTGCTTTGAAGATGTCAGCTTCAACTACAGCACTCACGGGGAAAACGCACCAAAGAAGGGAAGTCTTAGTAAGCGCCGCGAAGGGAAAAACGCCCTGCAGAAAGGGAGATGCAGCAATTGCGACGAAGGAAAAAACGCCCTCGAAAATATATCTTTTTCCCTGAAGGCGAATACGCTTACTGCCCTTGTTGGACCTAGTGGTAGCGGCAAGAGTACCGTCTCTCGCTTGATTGCTCGCTTTTGGGACGTAAATAAAGGGCGCATTACGGTTGGTGGCGTGGATGTTAAAACCCTCGACCCTGAACACCTGATGAGCTATATGTCTTTCGTGTTCCAGGATGTTATTTTGTTCAACGATACCGTTCTGAATAACATTCGTATTGGGAAGTCTGGTGCCACGGAAGAGGAAATAATAGCCGCCGCAAAGGCTGCTTGTTGCGACGACTTTATTGCGAAACTGCCAAATGGCTACAACACCATGTTGGGCGAAAACGGGGCAACGCTTTCAGGCGGTGAACGCCAACGCATTTCCATCGCACGCGCCTTGTTGAAGAATGCGCCCATTGTGTTGCTCGACGAAGCTACGGCATCTCTCGATCCAGAAAATGAATTAGAAATTCAAAGCGCAATTTCTCGACTAATAGAAAACAAAACGGTGGTAGTGATTGCTCATCGCCTGCGCACTGTTTTAGGGGCAGACAAAATTATCGTGCTCGACAAGGGAAAGCTTGTTGAAGAAGGCACCAGCGAAGAACTGCTGGCCGCAAACGGTTTGTTTGCACGTCTTTACGGCTTTCAGCAAGAAAAGCAGATGCAGGATTTCTGTTCCACCCATCGATTATAAGCAACTCTGAGAACGAATGTTTCACGTGAAACATTCGTTCTGTTTCTTGTCCTGCGAGTTACTTTAATAGTTGTTCGACAGCGGCAAGTTTCACGCAACAGATGAACACATCCATGGCGCTGCGAAGTTCTTTTATCGGCGGCAGGGTAGGAGCAATGCGAATATTGCTGTCGAAAGGATCTTCCCCCTTTGGATAGGTCGCGCCAGCGTTCGTCATCACAACCCCTGCTTGCCGAGCAAGTTCTACAACGCGCGTCGCTGTGCCATCCATCGCATTGAATGAAATAAAGTATCCGCCGCGGGGGCTCTTCCATTTACCAACACCCGTGCCCGCAAGGCCGCTCTCAAGTTTTTTCAGCACCGCTTCAAATTTGGGGGCAATTATCTTTGCGTGTTTTTTCATGTGGGCGGCAATGCCTGCCTCATTCTTCAAGAACTTAACGTGGCGCAGTTGGTTCAATTTGTCGTGCCCAATAGTCTGCATCGCCATATATTTCTTAACTTCGGCAACGTTTTCAGTGCTTGCCGCAAGCCCAGCAATGCCCGCGCCTGCGAAAGTTACCTTTGACGTTGAAGCAATCTTGAAATACCGATTCGGCGTTCCCGCTTTTTTGCACGCTTTTCCAATATCGAGAAGCGAATCTTGCTTTTTAGCATCGGCATAGAGGTGATGAACGCAATAAGCGTTATCCCAAAAAATGCGAAAATCTTCCGCGGCACATTTCATGGAAGCAAGCCGGCGCACTACCTTATCTGAATAGGTGGTTCCTTCGGGGTTCGAATACTTTGGCACACACCAAATACCTTTGATGCTTTCGTCGCCTGCAACCAGGGCTTCAACGGTGGTCATATCTGGACCATCGTCGTTCATGGGAACGGCAATCATTTCAATCCCAAAGGTTTCCAAAATGCTGAAGTGGCGGTCGTAGCCCGGTACGGGGCAAATCCATTTTACTTTGGGCAGCTTGTTCCACGGCGTAGACCCTAAGACGCCGAAGGTCATGCAGCGCGCGATGGTGTCATACATTATTGAAAGGCTTGCATTTCCAAAAACAATAACATTAGCGGGGTCATCATCGAGCATGGAGGAAAGCAACTCTTTAGCTTCCGGTAAGCCATCCAGTTCACCATAATTGCGACAGTCTGTTCCTTTGGCACTGGTATAAACCGCAGGGGAGCCCAAAACATCTAGCATACGCATGCTTAAATCCAGCTGATTTCCGGCAGGTTTGCCCCGCGACATATCAAGTTTTAGCCCCAAAGCCTCATAACCCGCGAACTGCTTATCAAGCTTAGCCTTTATCTTCAGAAGCTCGTCTCTTGATTTTTCCGCGTATGCAGTCATTTTATTCCCTTTCGCTTTTTTGAATTTCACCCGAAACATTCAGCATTTATAATACCATATTGGTCTCGCAATCAAGGTAAACCAAGCTCAGCGGAATCCTTAAAGGAATCTAAAGAAGCCTTCGTCAGATTGCGAGGTTTTATCCCAAATTCAATAGGGAAATGATGAAGATACTCCCGGGGGCGTGTAAACCGTTGACACCCCGCTTCCCCTAGCGTATTATTCTTCTGCTTGTGCGTTCGCACTTTCGTGTGATGCACAAAGCAGGCAGCTTGATAATTTACACATGAAAATGAGTTAGAAACCTGGGAGTGTGCCCGAGTGGCTAAAGGGGACGGGCTGTAAACCCGTTAGCTATGCTTACCGCGGTTCGAATCCGTGCGCTCCCACCATTTGCCTGTGTAGCTCAGTCGGTAGAGCACTTCGTTGGTAACGAAGAGGTCACCGGTTCAAGTCCGGTCGCAGGCTCCAGATTATCATTAACTCTGGCAACCTGGCAGGTAATGCTGGGTACCGGCGTAAGGAATCTAGCAGATGAATTCTGCTGGATTTTGCAGTCGACTATATTGGTATTTATACTTTCATTCGCAAACCAGCGAAGGATATTTTTTATCTGGGCAGGAGCGCAAGTTTTTTATAAGGGAGCGTATACAACATACGTGACCGCTATAAAAAACGATGCGTGACACAGCCAGATAATAAAAGAGACGAGTTGGCGGTGTAGCTCAGGTGGTCAGAGCACACGGTTCATACCCGTGGCGTCACTGGTTCAAATCCAGTCACCGCTACCATTTTAGAAGTATCGCACAGACTTTTAGGAAGTGCGTTTTTGCGAAGGCTCATAGCGCCAAACGCAAAATAAGAAACAACAACCTTTTATTACCCGGAAAGGAAGGGAAACCTTTCCTTCCAAATCCTTAAGGAGGATGAATAATGGCTAAGGCGAAGTTCGAGCGTACTAAGCCGCATGTGAACATCGGCACCATCGGTCACGTAGACCACGGTAAGACTACTCTTACTGCTGCAATCTCAAAGACCCTTGCAAGCAACGATGGTTCTCACGGCACTGCAACTGCAGACTTTACCCCCTTTGATGCTATCGACAAGGCTCCTGAAGAGCGTGAGCGCGGTATTACCATTTCTATCGCTCACATCGAGTATCAATCAGATGCACGTCACTATGCACACGTTGACTGCCCCGGACATGCTGACTACGTCAAGAACATGATCACCGGTGCTGCTCAGATGGACGGCGCGATTCTTGTAATCGCCGCGACTGACGGCCCTATGGCACAAACTCGCGAGCACATTCTGCTTGCTCGTCAGGTAGGCGTACCCTACATCGTGGTATTCCTCAACAAGTGCGACATGGTTGACGACGAAGAGCTCTTGGAGCTCGTAGAAATGGAAGTTCGTGAACTTCTTGATTCTTACGAATTCCCTGGCGACGACACCCCGATTATTCGTGGTTCAGCGCTGAAGGCCCTCGAAGGCGACGACAAATGGGTTGGCGCAATCTGGGAGCTCATGGACGCGGTTGATTCGTTCATCCCAACTCCAGAGCGCGACGTAGACAAGCCATTCTTGATGGCTGTTGAAGACACCATGACCATCACCGGACGTGGTACCGTTGCTACCGGTCGTATCGAGCGCGGCATCATCCACGTAGGCGACGAAATTGAAATCGTTGGTATTCGTGAAACTGCCAAGACCGTTTGCACCGGCGTTGAAATGTTCCGCAAGCTGCTCGATCAAGGTGAAGCCGGCGACAACGTTGGTATCCTTCTTCGTGGCACCAAGCGTGAAGAAATCGTTCGCGGCCAGGTTCTCTGTAAGCCAAAGAGCGTTACGCCTCACACCGAATTCATGGGTCAGGTTTATATCCTTACCAAGGAAGAAGGTGGACGTCACACCCCGTTCTTCGATGGTTATCGTCCGCAGTTCTACTTCCGCACCACCGACGTTACGGGTGTTGCACACTTGCCAGAAGGCACCGAAATGGTTATGCCTGGCGACAACGTAGAGCTTCGTGGTGAACTGATCAACCCGATCGCTATGGAAGACGGCCTGAGATTCGCTATCCGCGAAGGTGGACGTACCGTTGGTTCTGGTCGTGTGACCAAGATCATCAAATAAGTAAAGCGAGCAAATTAACGGTGCGGCATCCAAGCCGGGTGTCGCACCGATATTTCATGTGTAAGAATCTAAAGCGCGAAAAAGTAAAAATAAAAAGGAGAGTTCATGCGTACATTGGTCACATTGGCATGCACCGAATGCAAGCGCCGTAACTATACGACCAAGAAAAACAAGCAGAATAATCCTGACCGCATTGAGATGAAGAAGTACTGCAAGTGGTGCGATGGGCACACTTTGCATAAGGAAACTCGATAGTAATCAGGATACGAGTATAGGCCAGTAGCTCCAATTGGTAGAGCGGCGGTCTCCAAAACCGCATGTTGGGGGTTCGAGTCCCTCCTGGCCTGCCAGCTTGTTGGTGCGAGCAGCTTGAGATGAGCTGCTTGTTGACGTTATAGTGGGGGAGGAAACCCCAGGCGATAGGGATAGCAGATGGCGAAGAAATCGAAAACACAAAAAGCAAGAGCTTCCGCAGCTCGTGCGCAGAAAAAAGTAGAGCTTGAGGTCCAAGACCAAGAAGCTCTCGCAGAAGAAACGACTGAATCGGCAGACGAACAACCGGCAAAAAAGAAGCTGGCTAAGAAAGCTGAAAAAGAAGAAAAATCTGCATCAAAGACAGCTGTAGAAAAAAAAGAAGAGAAAAAGGCCGTCAAAAAGGAAGAGAAAAAGCCTGAAAAGAAAAGTCGTTTCAGCTTCTTTTCTGACGTTCGTGCAGAAATGCGCCGTGTTACTTGGCCTACCCGTCAAGACGTTTTGCGCTGGACGGTGGTTGTAATTGGGGCACTTATTTTCTTTGGTCTTTTCACCGCAGTTTTTAATGCTGTATTCCCCTGGCTGTTAGCACAATTTGCTAGCCTAGGAAACATAGGGGGATAATTCGTTATGGCAAAAAAATGGTATGTACTACACACCTATTCCGGGTATGAAAATAAGGTTAAGAAAAACCTGGAGACCCGCATAGAAACAATGGGTTTGGAAAACTCGGTGTTTGCCATAGACATCCCGACTGAAATGGTCACCGAAATTAAAGAAGGTGGCCGCAGGGTTGAAACCGAAAAAAAGGTATTCCCGGGTTATGTTTTAGTTCGTATGGAACTTGATGACAGAAGCTGGGCGGCTGTTCGCAATACTCCGGGAGTAACCGGTTTTGTGGGTAGTCAAGGAAAACCAACGCCGCTGACGCGCGAAGAATACAACAAAATCATGAAGCGTGCCAGTATTGAGGCGCCGAAGAAAACCAGCACCAGCCTTGAAGTTGGCCAATCGGTGAAAGTTATTTCTGGACCGCTGGCAGAATTTGACGGCATTGTATCGGAAGTTTCACCAGAGGCAAATAAGGTGAAGGTTATGGTGTCAATCTTCGGACGTGAAACTCCGGTTGAATTGTCGTTCGACCAGGTTGCGCGTATTTAATTTGAAAACAAAAGCCAGCGTGCCCAGGTGGACGGGGCTTCTCACGCAAAGAGCTTTGTTTAATAGAGTCTAAAGAGTTATAAGGGTAACGAAAAGATTATTAGTCAGCTAGAGAGGAAGCATATCATGGCTGAAAAGAAAATATCAGGTTTTATTAAGCTACAAATTCCTGCAGGTGGTGCTAATCCGGCTCCTCCCGTAGGTCCTGCTCTTGGCGCCCAGGGCGTCAACATCATGCAGTTTTGTCAGGCATTTAACGCTGAAACACAAGAAAAATCTGGCACTATCATTCCTGTTGAGATTACGGTTTATGAAGATAAAACTTTTTCTTTTATCTGCAAAACACCACCAGCTGCGATTTTGATTAAGGAAAAGCTTGGGATTGCATCTGGTTCTGGCATTCCACAACTGCAGAAAGTGGGCACTTTAAGTGAACAACAACTGCGCGAAATTGCGGAAATGAAAATGCCTGACCTGAATGCCAACACGGTGGAAGCTGCGATGGAAATTATTGCTGGCACCGCTCGGAGCATGGGTGTAAACATTGAAGGACGTGAGCCAAAGAAGAAATATGTTCCTTCTAAAAAGCTTGCGGCGATTCTTTCTGGTCGCGCGCCTGAGGAGGACTAACCTGCCCCTGTCATCCTGAGGCCAGCATGTCATCCTGAACGAGCATGTTATCCTGAGGCCAGCATGTCATCCTGAGGCGAAGCCGAAGGATCTAGCGCAGCGAAGGATCTATGGATTGTCACGTCGCTTTCTTACGAAAGCTCCTCACAATGACATTGCACTCCCTGTTATCCTGAGGCCAGCATGTCATCCTGAGGCGAAGCCGAAGGATCCAGTTGACAAAGTATGAATCAACAGGTAAAAACGACCTGTAGAAAGAAAGTGGAAGAGCAAGGACTGCTCGCCATTACCACGAAAGGAAAATGAAATGACTAAGATTTCAAAGAACAAAGCCGCTGCTATGAGCAAGGTTGGCGAAGACCCAATTGCTCCTTTTGAGGCAGTAACCCTCCTAAAAGAAATTGCAACCGCAAAATTCGACGAAACAGTTGAAGCTCACTTCCGTTTAGGAATTGACACGCGCCAAGCAGACCAACAATTGCGCGGCACTGTGAGCTTACCTAATGGTTCCGGTAAATCGGTTCGAGTTGCGGTATTTGCTGAAGGCGATGCAGCCCGTGAAGCACAAGCCGCTGGCGCTGAAATTGTCGGTTCAGACGATTTGGTTGCCGATATCATGAAGGGTAACATTGATTTTGATGCTACTGTTGCAACGCCTGACCAGATGGGCAAGGTTGGTAAACTGGGTAAGATTTTGGGACCTCGTAGCCTTATGCCAAACCCGAAACTGGGAACGGTTACTAATGATGTAGCTAAAGCAATTAATGAACTGAAGGGCGGGCGTGTAGAATATCGCGCCGACCGCTATGGTATCGCTCATGTAATAGTTGGCAAAGTAAGCTTTACTGCTGAACAACTTGCTGAAAACTATGGTGCTATCTACGACGAAATTCTTCGTATGAAGCCTGCAGCTGCAAAGGGGAAGTATGTGAAATCGATAACTTTGGCTTCAACAATGAGCCCGGGTATTTCGGTTGATTCTTCCGTTAACAGGAACTACACCCAACCCCAAGCAGATTAATTACCAATAATACAGTCATCCTAAGGCACCCCTGTCATCCTGGGGTGCTTTGTCATCCTGAGGCTAGCATGTCATCCTGAGGCTAGCATGTCATCCTGAGCGCAGCGAAGGATCCAATCATGGATCCTTCATTTCATTCAGGATGACAAGCCCATTCCCTCTGTCATCCTGAGCGAAGGGTGCGAAGCACCCGTAGCCGAAGGATCCATAAACTCCCAACAAACGGCAAGGCGACAAAAGCCGCTTCTTTATTTGAAGTAATGATATACTTGATTAAACAAACGGCACGCAGCCAGAAAGTAAGTGAAAAGCACGTGATAATCAAGAAATCCCCCTCAGAAATCGAAGCCATGAAAGAAGCCGGACGCATCTCGGCAAAGGTTTTACGTGAGCTCAGTTCTCGCATCCGCCCAGGCGTTTCCACGCTCGAACTGGATTCTTTCGCAGAAACCCTCATCCGACTTGAAGGCGGTATTCCTGCTTTCAAGGGGTATTGCGGCTTCCCGGGGTCGATTTGCGCATCTCTGAACGAACAAATTGTTCACGGTATCCCATCTGCTAGCGTTATCTTGCAAGAAGGGGACATCCTTTCGATTGACACCGGTGCCATTGTGGATGGATGGGTAGGGGATAACGCTTGGACTTTCGGAGTTGGTGAAATATCCGCTGAAAAGCAGCTTCTGCTTGAAACTACCGAAAAGTGTATGTGGGCAGCAATTGAAGCGGCTTGCCCAGGCAATAAACTGGGTGATATTGGGGCAGCCTGTCAGGTAATTGCGGAACGCGAAGGTTTTGGAGTGGTGCGCGAATACGTTGGGCACGGCATTGGGCGCAAAATGCATGAAGCTCCTAATGTGCCTAATTATGGAAAAAGGAATACCGGCATCAGGCTTGAAGAAGGAATGGTGCTTGCGATCGAACCCATGATCAATGTGGGTACCTACAAGACGAAGCAGATGCCTGATGGCTGGCTGGTGGTTACCGCAGACGGAAAGCCTTCTGCGCATTTCGAAAAAACAGTTGCTATAACCGCAGACGGGCCACTTATTTTAACCACTGAAGAAGGGCACCCTCGCCCCCTGTCCTCCTGAGCGTTCATGTCATCCTGAACCCTCTTGTCATCCTGAGCGCAGCGAAGGATCCATTAACTATCTGTCCGTTGCTACCGCAACCTCTCTATTGATACTTCGTTTGCTTGCGCTCACTCCGTTTGTCATCCTGAACAACACCCCCTGTCATCCAGCCCTCATGTCATCCTGAACGAAGTGAAGGATCCATAAACCACGTAGATGCTTCGACTTCGCTCAGCATGACAACTATCTGTCGGTTGCTAACGCAACCTCTCTATTTGCACTTCGTTCGCTAACGCTCACTCCGTTTGTCATCCTGAATGAAATGAAGGATCCATGGTTAGATGCTTCGGCGTCGCCTCAGCATGACATGGGCACCTCAGTATGATGCTAGAACCTTTTGCAGGCGCTTAGTGTCTTCACGAGCCTTGTCTGTTTTTGAAAAAAGTTCGATAAGAATGATTTTTTCCCCATCGAAAACGTAGACAAATATAAGCCGCACACAATCTTTTTTGCTAAGAGAGGCGCAGTCAACACGCATCTTAACTGCTTCTATATTGTCTTTTGTGGAAAGAATAGAAGCTCGCTTCCCATCAAAAAAGTTTTTTCTAAGATTTGAGGCATCTACACCCTTTTGCTTTTCATAAAGTGCGGATATTACTGCTTCTGCAACATTAATATCATTTGGGAGAGACCTCCATTTTTTTGCTAGTGCTTTTAATTCTTTTTCAAATTCAGGGGTTCGTCTAAAGTTCATCGCTGAATTCTCTGACTGATGTTTCGGCTGTTCGATACATTGATAGCTGATAATCAATACAACCACCATCTTGGGCCGCAATCCAGGGCATATCTTTATGCGAAAGCTCTGATAATTCTTTAGCAGATTTATCTGCCAATCGTTCTAGTTCGGCATCTATGTGCTTTATTTCTTCTGCAGAAAAGCTGCTTAAATCTGGCCGAATAACTGGTAGGTATTTTTTTTGAACATGGCTAAAATGGCTGGTTTCTACTATTTCTAGAGTTCCAGCATTTTGCATTTCTTGAACAATCCCCAAAAAACCTTTCGTGGGGGTAGGGCCAAAATGATTCTTGATGTAATGAAGTCCAGTGATAGATCGTCCATTTTGCTCGTAAAAGTCAAAGTCAATAAAATAAAGAAGTTTATAAAGAACTGTTTGTCCTACATTAGGCTTAGCGCCTACTTTTTCAAGGATGTAAAGAAGAGCATTTTGCAGCTTGTCTGGGTTAATTTGAGGGGCTGTTTCTCGAATACTGAGACCCTTATTTCGCAGACACGAAGTATTTATGGTCGCAATCTCTTCTTCTGAGGTAACGCGCTTTCCTTCAACAATTTCATTTGGTGAAACCTCATACAGCTTGGAAAGACTTTTTATTTCGAAAAGCGAAAAATCAGTCTGCCCTTTTTCAAGCATAATGTATTTTGCTCGGGAAACGCCTAATTTGTTCGCAACAAATTCCTGGGTTAGCCCAGCTTCTTTCCGAAGCTCGCGGATAAGAATACTTGTTTTGTTTCTGCTCATTTTTCCCCCGACCTATAGGGCAATTACCCTTTTTCTTTCTGAGCATCAATAATATCGAATGTCAGAAAAAAAAACAAGAGGTTGTATAAAAATATAACATAAAACCAACCAATGTGGATCCTTCGGTTTCGCCTCAGGATGACATGAGGGGCTGGATCCTTCGGCTGCGCCTCAGGATGACAAAACAGTCGCTCAGGATGACATGAGGGCGTGGATGACAAGTGTCTCGGTTGCTTAGTGGCGTTTGAAGCGAGCAAAGAGTTTCTTGATAATTCCGCTCACAATTTCCATTTCAGAAACTTTCAAAAGCTTGCAAACCGCAAAGATAATCGCAATGCCTACAATCCCGCCAAGGGTGATGCGCAGCAAACCATCAAGAATTGAAGGTTGGTAGGGCATGAAATAGAACAAAATCAAAATGCCCACCGCGGCTAATGCAGTAGCAACGGTAACTTTGGCGCACATCAACAAGATGCTCGGAAACCCAAATGCCCCCACGCGCTTGCGTAAAATGATCGCCATGGTGGCAAACATCAGCCCAAAGTATACGAAATCGGCAGCAGGCACACCATAAAGCCCCACCAGATCAATTGAACACAGCAGCCAGTACAAACCAATTTGTACCACCACTAAGCCACAGCTGACCAGTGCGAAAGTCATGAACTGCCGAAGCGCCGCAAACACGCGATAGAAATACATTTGCCCGGCATAAAAGGGCAGACTGAGCACCCAAACAACTAAAATCGACGAAACAAAAACCACATCGTCTTGTTGAAAAGCACCCGACCGAAACAGCTGAATAATTGGTGCCGACATGGCAGCCATCAGCCCCGCCATGGGAATAATCAAAAAAAGCGTGGATCGCAAACCTTGCTGAACATGCCCGCGCAGTTCCTCAAAATCGTTACGGCTCACCGCATCGCTCATTTCGGTCAAAAATGCCGTAGAAATCGAAACCGCCACCACGCCATAAGGCAGCTGGTACCACATCCAGGCATAGAACAGGGTAGAAGCCCCCGTGTCTCCCGTTTGAAGTGAAAAAGCATTGCGGCAAGAAAACGCAATCAAAACGCCCGCGATATAAATAAACGTGGGTATGGCAATGCGCATAGCCTCTTTCAGGGCGGGGTCGCGAAGGTCAACCACTGGCTGCCATTTGAAGTCAATCTTCATCAGTGCAGGAATCTGCACAGCAAACTGCACCAGCACGCCCAAAGTAGTGCCCACAGCAATAACCACCAGCGCCAACTGCGGGTTAACTGCAGAAATTGGCACGTAGGCAAACATGCTTACAATAACGCACACACTGTTAAACATGGGCGAAAGTGCCGGCAGGCCGTACACGCGGTTGGCATTCAGCACGCCAGCAACAACGCCACCGAGCCCATAAAAAAGCACCTGAACAGCGAATATGCGGAAAAAGAACACTGCCGTTTCCCGTACTTCTGCATCCACCGATTGCGTGAACGTCTGCGTGGCGATCACCGGTCCCGCAAACACCGTTGCAAGAATAGTAATCACTCCCAGCACAATTAAAGTCAGGTTTAGGATGTTTGAGGCAAAGCGGTCAGAACCTGCGCGCCCTTGTTTTTCCTTTTGCAGCAGGTAAATGGGCAAAAATGCAGTTCCCAAAAGGCCGCCTGCCACCAGATCGAAAATCGCATTCGGCACATTATTGGCCACTTGATACGCCGAAGTAATTAGCGTGTTTCCCAGCGCAAACGCCATCGCCCACATGCGCAAAAGCCCCGTCACACGCGAAAGCATGGTTGCAATGGTCATAATGCCTGTATTTTTTAGAATTGAATTATCGTCTTTGCCCACGGGGGTTCCTCGTCATTTCCTTTATAATAGCTAAATTGTATACCAGCAAGCGCAAACCAGAAAGCAGCGATTATGGATATCCTAATAGTCCGCAATAGTTCGAACCCGAAGGCAATCGACGCATCGCTGCTGCTGGCGGCATACCTGACTTCTCAAGGAATTGGTCATGTGGCGATCGATACCAGCGAATTAAGCGTGAAAAACGAAGCAAAGCACCAAGAAATGCTAGCGGAAAAAAACGTTGAAATGGCGGTAGTGTTGGGGGGCGACGGCACCATATTGCGCAGTGCTCGGCTGGCGAATCCGCTGAATATTCCTATTTTAGGAATCAATTTTGGGAATTTGGGCTTTCTGGCGAATTCTGGTGAAGATGGGGTAGTGGCAATCGTGGCAGCTGCGCTTGCCGGGGATGTGGTTTGCGAACAGCGCACTAACCTGCGGGTACAAATATTCTGCGAGAACGACGACCCTGGTTCTTTCCGAGAGTCATCGCTTGGATCCTTCTTCGCACTAAACGAAGTGGCGCTCACCCGTGGCGCCGACGGCAGAATTATCGACTTCAACCTCAACATTTCAGATGCCAGCCTCGCCCGCATGCGCGGTGATGGCCTGGTGGTAGCAACGGCAACAGGGTCGAGTGCTTACGCGTTGTCTGCTGGCGGACCCTTAGTGTCGCCCTCTTTCAACGGGCTGGTGGTAGTGCCGCTGGCTCCTCACACTTTGCAGTCTCGCGCAGTGGTTACGGCGCCGCACGACATTGTGGAAGTTGACCTAAGTAACAACGAAACAGACCGCGAAGTAGCTCTTTTTATCGATGGGGAATTGGTTACTCTTAACAGCGCACCGCTGAAAATATGGATTCAAGTAGGGAAAACCCCGACTAAGCTGCTGAACTACAAACGTCAGGATTTCTATAAACACGCTGCAGAAGTTTTCTTCGGCCAAAAATAAACCCCCCCTGTCATCCTGAGGCGCGCTTATGTCATCCTGAGGCGAAGCCGAAGGATCCATAAACTATCTGTCGGTTGCTAGCGCAACCTCTCTATATGCACTTCGTTCGCTCACGCTCACTCCGTTTTTAGATTGCTACGTCGCTTTCTTCGAAAGCTCCTCACAATGACATTTGTGCTCTTTGTTATCCTGAGCACCCATGTCATCCTGAGGCGAAGCCGAAGGATCCATTCATTGTATACGGCAATCATAAGTCAAGGCCTCGATTTCGGCACCTGACATTAAGCGCTAAGGTATTCTTCCACAGCTTCACGTAAGCCCTCGGAACGGGTGTAACCTTTTTGAGAGGCCTTCCTATCCAACTCTTGAATTTTTGAGAGGGGAAGCCGAAACGTGACTGGCTTTACTTCTTCATCTGCAATCGAAGGTCTGCCCATAATAATTTTCCCGAGTCTGCCATCCCAGGTACCCTTTTCGTATTCTTGCGCTTCCTGTTCAAGTTGCTCTTCAGTTACGTTGAACTTTTTATTTATGCTTTCTCGATTCATCATTATCTCCAATTATGCTTCAAGTTCTTTCAGGGTTTTCTTGCTCGGTGGGGTCATGGCATGGTAGATCAGCCAATCGCCGTCCACAGAACACTTCGCAACTAGTTCAAGTAATCTACCTTGCCTATCCGCCCCAATCGCAATATATTCATGGGGGTTTTTGTCAATCCGTGAACGCGAGCGAAAACAACTATGCCACGCATCGAGTACATCTTGCTCCGAAATTTCAGGGTGCTTCTCAAATATCCTCGGGTGAACAACAACGGACTCCACATTTACCTACTTTCGTTTACGAATAAATTGTACGACAAAAGTACAAAAAAATCTATACTCTGAACGGAGAATGCTCCAATTTGACATCATAGGAGCATCATAAACTATCTGTCGGTTGCTAGCGCAACCTCTCTATTTTGCACTCCGTTCGCTAACGCTCACTCCGTTATGGGTCCTTCACTTTGTTCAGGACGACAGGGGCTACGCTTCAGGATGATAAAGGACCCACTCATCCAGGGCCTATAACCCCCAAAGTCTACCAACACGTTTTTGCCTATAACCCTAACCCTAACCCCGGGATTACCCCAGAAAACAAAAATCCGAGCCGATCAACTTTCATTGAACAGCCCGGCAAAAAACATCTAAGACATTTTTTCTAGATGCTCAAATTATGCCACATCAGAACCAGTTGTCAAACAGCCTGTTCAGGAAGTCAAAAGATGATTTTATTAGACTGTTTCCCTTATAGTAACTAACCTTTTTGTTGATTTCGTCGAAGAATAAGTCAATGTTTTTGGTTGTCTCTCGTAAAGCAACTTCATCGTCTACAAACTCCTTGTAAGTATAGAGCAGAGTTACAAGTTGTTGCATTCGGGCATTTCGCAATCGAGCTTTCCGTGCTTTTGCGCCGATGTTCGTATCTGCAAGTGCTTTCCCGACTTGAGGATTCAGCCTGATGGATGTCGGTTCAAGATTTCCGAAGCCATTGATGATGCAGGACGAATGCGCACTTGAGTTGCGAATAGCTTTCACCTGTTTCAGCCTATAGTGCTCGTCTTTCATCTGCTGGTCATTCCATCTCTGTGCGCAGAATCGGTAAAGATCGACGAGGGTTCCGAAGGAGCCAATCTCAAGCAAGACCCATATAGGCATATTGTCATAGTACTTCTTTATCAAGGCACCGCAGTATTCGTCATGCTTTCGAGTTTTCAATACCCTGCGAAATCCTTTCTGGGCAGTCTCGTTCATCTGTCCTATAAAGTCTGTGACAATGGAGTACCCATCTTCGTCAGGATTTTCGCTGATCTGTGAGGCAATCTTCATTTTTGCGGCGTTTTCAATGTCTAGCGTCATGGGTAGAACTGTGCGGCTTAGAACTTTGTCGATATGCGACAGATCGATAAGGTATGCGAAATCGAGATCGGCGTACTCTCCGCTGCGATCCCCGCCAAGCCTTACGGCAAACAGCTTGCGATATGCTGCAACTTGGAAATAGTTCTCTTTGCTGAAAAGGTAGTCTACAGCTTCCTTTTCGCTGCATAGATTAAAGCGGATACCCCGCGACTGCATATGCTTAATCTGCTCGTCCACTGTTAGTTTTGGTTTCAGGTAGTTCATTCAGTCAGCTTTCGTTCGATTTGTTTCTACAAAAACACACGAGAACCGTCCCCGCGTGTTTGATAAAACATTTGTTTGCTGTCATTGTAGCACTGATTTTACAAACACTTGTTTTAATTTTTGGAAGATTTGCGGCGGTGTAGCATGACTGTCGGGAAATATCCGTCGGTTGCTATGCAGCCTCCCTGAAATGTGTGTCGGGCACTTCGTACCCTCTCTAAATATACTTTGTTCGCTTGCGCTCACTCCGTTATGGATTGTCACGTCGTTTCCTTCGGAAACTCCTCACAATGACATTTGTACTCCTTGTCATCCTGAGCGGAGGGTGCGAAGCACCCGAAGCGAAGGATCCACCCACCCATCCATCCATCCAAAAACACCCCCAAAAAAACAAAAACCCGCAGTTATTCTAATTTCCATATGTAGAAATAATTAATTTGCCGGCATATTGTCTTTCAAAGAAGCAATTTTCCTGCAATTGTTTGCTACAATAAACGGTGCATTTTTTTTGCATGGGGTGTTTGTGCAGGTGAGATACGTGTACAAAAAAATCAATGTGGGACAATTTACAAGGGTGAGGGAATGGCGAACAGAGAATCGCGACCATTACACGCGAATAATGAAGGCGTGAACTCCGGCAAAGCAAGCCACGGAGACGCTGCGGCTTACGATAGAAGCCGTTATTCTGCTGCCCACGCTCGTCAGAGCGAAGGGAAAGCGCCCGCGCAAAGCGCCAATTCAGCACCCATAAAGCCAGCTCAGGCAAACACTCTGAAGGCTCAAACACAGCAAACCCCCTCAGGCATGAAGCCTCAAAAAGAAAGCAAGTTCATGCCGGCACCTCCGGGTATGAAAACCCAGCAAAAAGCCAAACAGGTACCAGCGCCCCCAGGTATGAGGGCTAAACAGCGTGGCGTGCAAGTAGGCCAAGCTGCCCATCAGGGCCCGCCCGCCAAGTCCGCCAAACCCGCCAAGCCCGCCAAACCAAGCCAAAGCGCCCCCCGAGCCAGCCAATCATTAAAGCAAGGCAGCAAAATTCAAGAACCAAGCTTCGAAATGAGCAACTTTACTGGCGCCGCACACGGCGGTGGTGGCCGCGCAAGTGGCGGTTGGCGCACAGATGAAAGCGGCAAACTCATCGCACCAAAAAAAACAAGCCGCACAAAAAGAATAATCATCAGCGCAGCAACCGTGATAGGAGTTTCTGTGATTGCTTTAGGCTTAACCATTTTGTTGTATTCAAATTCAATCAACAAAAACATGGGGTTTGAAAGTAAAGAAGTCGAACAGCAGCTTCGTGCCGTTTTAGCGCCGGTTGAAAATAAAAACGACCCTTTCTATATGTTGCTTTTTGGGTCTGATGCTCGCGAAATTGGGGCTGCATCTCGGTCAGACACCATTATTTTACTGCGCTGTGACCCTAGCAAGGGTTTGATCACTATGATTTCTATCCCTAGAGACACCAAGGTGGATCTGCCGGGTTATGGCACTCAAAAGATAAACGCGGCTTATGCATACGGTGGGCCCACTCTGGCAACCAAAACAATATCTGAATTTGCAGGAGTGCCTATTTCGCACTATGCAGAAATTCATTTTACCGAATTGAAAGACTTAGTAGATTCTTTTGGCGGCATTGATATTGAAGTAAAAAAGCCGCTTCAAGACAGGAAGCTGAAAAGCGAAATACCCGTTGGCATGCATCATTTTGATGGGGAGCAGGCGCTGGATTTTGTACGGTCAAGATCTTACGTAGATGGCGATTTTTCCCGAACAGCCAACCAGCGGTTATTCATGATTGCCATGTTTGATGAAATTTTGGGGAAATCCCCCGGGGAACTACCCGGAACGGTACAGGCTGTTTCGCGCTGTGTAAGTACGGACCTGAAGGTAAATGACATTTTAGGATTAGTACAGCAGTACCAGGGGGCTGAAAAAAGAAAAGTGTATTCAGCAATGGTGCCTTCTACAACGAAAAATATCGACGGTGTTTCATACGTAGTAACTAAAGGAAAAGACTGGGAAAAAATGATGGAAGCTGTTAAGGCTGGCGAAGACCCCGAAAAAGAAGATTAAAGCAATCAGTTTCGAGAAGATTTGAATCGTTAGGTATAAAACAAGGACAGGCATAAGGATACGTGTTAGAAGCACTAACAACCATAGCGAAAGACAACTGGCAATGGCGCAAGCAAATTTGGCGCCTTGCTTTATTTGAACTACGCAAACAAACAAAAGGCTCTGCTCTTGGTTGGTTTTGGATTTTCGGAAGATATTTCATCCTTATTTTTGCTTATTGGTTTGCTTTAGAAGTAGGGCTTCGTGCCGGGCGAGATTTGGATGGCCCTTTTCTTATCTGGCTTCTTTCTGGTCTCATACCGTGGTTTTTTATGCGCACCATGATAAGTGCAGGCTCGGGTGTGTTAAACAAATTTTCTTTTTTGGTTCAAAAAATCAAATTCCCCATAAGTGGTATTTCAACCTTGTTCTCTGTTTCTTCAGTGCTAATTCATTTGGGCCTTGTAGGTTTACTCTTGATTATTGGCATCCCCTTCTCGGGAACAATAAGTATATATTTGCTGCAAGTTCCCTTAATTATCTTGCTTATGCTTTTTTTCTTTACCGTTTTTTCAGTACTCACTTCCCAGATTAGTGCAATTAGTAAAGACTTTGCATTGTTGTTAAAGTCATTTGCGACTCCCTTGTTTTGGTTTTCCGGGGTAATTTTTAATGTAAAAGGCCTAGGAATCGCATGGCTTGAAACTATGCTTTTGTTCAACCCTATAACTTTTTTCTGTTCCAGCTTTAGGGCTGCCTTTTTTTATCAAACCTGGTTTTGGGAAGATTTGCCAGCTTTAGGTGGTATGGCCATCGTATTTGTTGGTACCTTTGTTTTGATGGTATTCATATATAGCCGTCTGCATGAGGTGGTAGCTGATGGCCTCTAACAACCACAAAACTACCCGAGTTGTGAGGGCACCAATAAGGGATAAAAAAGCCGCTTCTTTGCCCCAAAAAAAGGGGGATCCATCAGATGCTTCCTTAGCCGCAAAGGGGATGGCTCCAAAAAACGCTTCAAAAACCTCACCGGGAAAAGTATCAGAAGCTAAAAATATCGAACAGGACAGACCAGTAAGGGGAAAGACACCTACTGGTGTTCCTGGTTCAAAACCAGGAGCCACTTCAAAAACAAGACCGCAAGGTACTTCCAAACCCTCTATTTCTAATGCAGTAAACGGGCTTGAAGATCCTTTCTATTCACCCATTAAACCCCGGTATTCTACCTACGACAATAAAGTAATAGAATTCAAAAATGTCACAAAAATCTATCACCTTTTTAAAAATGATCGTGGTCGTATCTTAAGTGTCTTTAACCAAAAGAAAAACAAAAAAGGTTTCCATGGCGGTCTGGTGGTTCAAAACCTCTTTTTCCGCAGTAAAAAGAAGGGTATCTATATGGGGTCTATTAAGGCCACCAATAACCTTTCTTTTGAAGTCACTCGTGGTGAAGCGGTAGCTTTTCTAGGGGCAAATGGTGCAGGGAAATCTACGACAGCGAAGATGGTTACAGGGGTTACTCATCCAACGGTGGGTAAGGTTTTTGTGAGAGGGCGCGTCAGCGCTTTGTTAGAGCTTACTGCAGGGTTTGATCCCAAACTTTCAGGGCGGGAAAACATTACTATGCGTGGCCACATTATGGGAATGGATAAAAAGGAAATAGAAGACCTCCATAAACGGGTTGTTGATTTTGCAGAACTGGGGCCTTATATCGACCAAGCCGTGCGTACGTATTCAAGCGGTATGAAAGCTCGTTTGGGTTTTGCGTTTGCTATTTCGATTAGCCCAGAAATACTAGTAATTGATGAAACCCTTTCAGTGGGAGACAAGGATTTTAAGGAAAAATGCACAAAGAGAATACGTGAAATTATAAAAGATGAGAATGTTACTGTTTTGTTTATTTCACATTCTATAAGTTTAGTAAAAGAGTTTTGTTCCAGAGGAATTGTATTGCTTGAAGGAAAAAAAGTCTTTGATGGACCAATCAATAAAGCTGTTCATTACTATGAGACGCATTGTTAAGAGCCAACGGAAAACCAAAGTTTCCATTGGGTGATTCATCGCCCAAGCATACCTTTTTGAATTAGGACTAGAATGTGACGCAAAGAATTCTTATTAGAGCAGGGCGACCACCTCACGACACTACCAGCAACGAAGCCGCTCTTGCTTGGGGTAAAGGCGTTGGTCATTTTGCCGGAAATTCGGGCAATATGCTTTTTTGCGACGCTGTTTACGTGGCCTTGAATACCCCCGAAACAGCTATAAATCATGACTGCTATGATTATCAAAGTAGAATTGTTTTTTCCCCTTTTGAAGTGGCAAAATTAAACAAATCTTATGATGCTTATGTTTTGCCTATGGCTAATAGTTTTCGCCCTTCTTTTAAGAGAAACCTCGATGCTTATACCAGCTTAATAAGCAGGCTAAAGATGAAGGTTGTAGTGACGGGGGTTGGTGCACAGTTGCCGCTTTCGGGGAGCTTCGATAGTTTATCGTGGGATCATAAAATGTCGATCAAAGCTTTTGTCCGAGCCGTTCTCAATCGTTCTGCTTCTATTGGAGTAAGGGGAGAGATTACAAAAAGCCTCTTGATGAAATTGGGCTTCCCTGAAAACAGTATTGATGTTATTGGATGCCCTTCTGTCTTTTCAACATCCCGAGATCATACCGTTTCAAAAACTGCAGCCTCAATTGATGATTCATCTGCTTTGGGTATTTGCACCAACCCATTCAGAATAAAAAATAAAAATGATCTCGGGATGTTCTTTTCTGAAAATGAAAAAGCATATCCGGGCATTGTGCTCATTCTTCAAAAAAACTATGAGGCAGAATATATTATTTGGGGCAAGAATTTACCTTACTCAATAAAAGGGGTTCCTTCTACGGTACTCAGTAAAACATATTTAGAGGGGCGCATGCGTTTCTTTACGAATTCAATTACGTGGCAAGAATACATGCAAACCCTGGATTTCTTTTTTGGCCCCAGGCTGCATGGCTGCATTGCGGCAATTAATGCTGGTACCCCTGCATTTTTTCTGACTATCGATTCGCGGACGCAAGAACTTGCCGATTATCACGGGTTTCCGTCTGCTCATTTCAATAAAGTAATGGCTGGCAAATCCTACCTAGCACGGGATTTATATGAAGCAGCAGATTTCAGTGCTTTTAACAAAAAAATGCCTGAAAATTGGGATAGATATTATGCTTTTCTTGAAAAAAATGGGCTTGAGCATATTCATATGGAAGGAAAAGCGAACCCCGAATATAAAGCGAAAATTCTATCAGCGAAACGCCCCGCAGGGGCAAAGCCAATAGCTTCGCTTTCTGCGAAAGAAACAGCATCAAGAATGAAGTGGCTTTGGCAGGATGACAAAGGGAAGTGAATGTCATGGATCCTTCGGCTGCGCCTCAGGATGACAACTATCTGTCGGTTGCTTACGCAACCTCTCTATTAATACTTCGTTCGCTTTCGCTCACTCCGTATGTCATCCTGAGGCGCAGCCGAAGGATCCCTTGTTATTTCTTTCCTAAAAGGAAACTAAAATTCCCGAATTCAGTAACGTAGGGGTTGAGAAAACCTGCTTTCTGAATTTTCTTGCTTTCTGAAAGAAACCTGAAACGCGCCGCCATAGTTGAACTTTTTCCAATACGTATTTCTTTTGCGTAACTATTGCAGGAAGCCTTCAAGAAAACATCCCATCGACTTCTCTTAAAAGAGATTCGCGGCTTTTTCTTAACTGTTGATACATCGCAACAGCAATCCCACTTGATTATTGAACACCCTGAATCGATTTCTGTTTCGCCGGCTGGCACGCTGCGGCATTCAAAGATGGCTTCATTGCCACCGTTTCTTTCTCGAATAATTACCTGGAAAGAGAAAGAACTGGAAAGGCTGCTTAGGTTTGTGGCGGCTGTGCCAGAAAAAGTAAGAACAGAAGGCGAATTATGCTGAACTGAATTAAGATCGCAGTTAAGTCGTATGTCTTCAGAAATTTCAGGTCTTTCTCCAAGCAGTCTTAATGCTTGATAGTCACCGGAAAGCCCGGAATCAAGAACCGGTCTTTTTTCAGCCTTAAGTTGCGTAACTAATTCATCCAAATAATAAGGCTTAAACAGTTCGTTCATCCTTGTCCCATATTCTTGCCATTGATCTTCTTGGTAGTTTTTAACTAAAGATAAAAACATGAAGTAGACATCTCTTTCGAAAATGCGTCTCAGGAGTATTTTGTTTTGATCTTCTTTTGGGATGAAATTATTAATAAGACAAAACAATTCGGTAAAAGCAGTCAGATTTGAATCAAGACAATCCCAAGTCTTAAGGGAGGTTTGCGCAGTGCTGTCTTCTCTCCACCGTATATAATAGTAATCGTAGTCTGAAGCTACTGATATTTTTGCGGCATGCAGAAGTGCTTTCAAAACAAAATGCTGGTCTTCTGGCATGCCTGCTTCAAAAAAGAAAACATCGTTATCTTTAATCAGATCCTTTTTAAAAAGCTTTGTGGGGCTAAGTGACCATAATACTTTTGAATCATACAAATCAGCCCGTGGCTGATTATGGGTAAACATTGATTGAGGTGCATGCCTGCCATCTGCAGAAACCATTTTTACGTATAAAACGTCCGAACCCCACCGAATAGCATGATCAAGCATCTTTTCAACCGCTTGTGGGCCAAGCCAATCGTCTGCATCAAGGCAAAACAGATATTCGCCCCTAGCGAGGCTAATAGCAACGTTACGGGGCTTTGCAGGGCTTCCAGAGGGCGCATCAAGCTTTTTGATAACAAATAATTCAGGATAAGTATTTGCGAAGCGCTGAATCTCATTCCACGTATTATCTGAAGACCCGTCGTCAACCACCATAGCCTCGATGCGGTCGAGCGGGTATGTTTGGTCTACTATCGATTGAAGAGCTTTGGTGAGTTCAGGCATTCCGTTAAATACGGGCACAATAATACTGATGTCTTTTTGAGATTGATTCGTTTTACATAACGTTTCAAGGGCAGTTGGTTTTCGAAGGGGCTCAAGGTCTTTCCTGAAAAAGTTATCAAATATTTTTTCAGTAGAATTCCCATCGCAAGACTGCATAAACTTGTCTCGAAAGTCAGCTATTTGTTGCCTGTCGAAAGACTTTTCAATATCTTTAATGCGGGCAACCACTTCTTCGTTCGTTTTGCAGACAGGGCCGGGAGTGAATTCTTCATAAGGGTAATAAAACCCGCGCCAATCATCATATTCTTCAATATCGTAGGCAAAAAACAGAAGAGGTTTTTCTAAAAGAGAGTATTCAAAAACAAGGGAAGAATAATCGGTTATGCAAATATCTGAGGCTGCCATCAGAGTATCGATGGAAAGCGAGCTGTCGATCAAATAGGCAAAATCAGCGAACCCCTCTGGCACCAAGGGTGGTTTTTTTATATGGGGATGGTGCTTTATAAGCAGTACGTATTCACCTAGAAATGCATCCCGGTATGGTTTGATGTTAAGCCCTTGCGGGGCTTCAGCAGAAAGAACCCTACCGCGAAAGGTGGGGGCATAAAGAATAATCTTCTTTCCTTTACATTCAGGTATTTCTTTGAAGATTTCTTTTTTGGCATTAGCAAGAAACTCCTGATCAAAGAATATATCGGTTCTGCTTAAGCCTAAGGGTTTGATAATTTCTTTTTGGTCTTCCAAAACCATTGCTTCAGCATAAGCCCATTGCACTTCAGGGCTGCTAATGGTAACTAGCTCATAATGCCGGTGAAGCGGATAGTCTGATTGTTCTTTTCGAGACCCGCCGAAGATGAGTTCTGCCGTGCTCATTCCAAACTTCTTAAAAGCACCACAGCCATGCCATAGCTGGGCAACCTTAGTTTCTTTTCGAAGCTTTGCACAGCTTAAAATATTTGACCCCTCATTCAGGAAAACATACTTTGCAGTCGCAACTTCTTGAAGTAGTTTTTTACAGTTATTGAAGTACCCAAAATAGGATGTTTTCGTCTTTCGAAGGTAAACAATATGAAGATCAAGGGAATAGTTGTTTTCTAGTTTTTCGTAAACAATTCTGAAGTTGTTAGAAAGGCTTTTTGCTGTTGCTTCTATAAAAACAACCTTTGTATCTATCAGCGGTTTTTTTGTTGCCCGTGAATACACGTAGGGTAAATACCACTTAAGCATGAAGTACTTAATTGATTGTTTTATGGCTTGCTTTAATTGTTTCATTAAAGTGCTTTTCTTTTCTTGGGCTAGTTTAAATATTCCAGTGCATAATGGTTTTGCCCATTGCTTTTCGACGATCAAGATTAAAAGCATTCACTATGTCGAGAATGGTATTAACTTCAACAACGTTTTCTACTAAGGCTCTTAAATAATCTAAAAGAACCGGGTGTTTTTCGTATAATTGAAAAACTCTCTCGAAATCTTCCCTGCCGCTTCGGCTGCTACCAAAGATCCTTACACCCTTTTCTAGGATTAAACGGGTGTTGATAGGTACTTTGTTTTCTGAAACCCCTAAAAGCGAAATGGTTCCTTCTGGGTTTATGTTAGAAATTATCTGATCGATTGCAATTTCGACCCCTTCGCCACCACAGCACTCAAAAGCATGATCTAAGGGGGGTAGGGTAGTTACCTCTTCTGATAGGTGAGTTTCGGTAACGAAAGTAAAATTCGCAAGTTTCAGAGCGCTTCTTCCTACAACAATAATTTTTGCTTTGGGGTAGAGCAAGCTGAGCAAGATTGCAACAATGAAGCCAACGCTACCGTCTCCCCAAACACCAAAGGTACACCGTGACTTATGCGCAATGCTTTCAAAACGACTAATTGCGTGTACGGCAACACTAACTAACTCCGTAAAAGAAGCGACGTCTTTACTGATGCTTTCGGGCAGTTCAATAACTTGGCTAGGATTAAGAATCATGTATTCTTGCATAAGGCCATCGCTGCCACTACCACAAAATTTGCTGGAGGGTAAATAATTTTCAGCAACAAATTCGCTTTTTTCGGTAGGGGTATTAGGGATGATTACAACATGACTTCCAGGCTTATAGGTTCCTGTAGGGTCTTCAACAACAACCCCTATGCCTTCATGAGAAAGAGACATAGGAAGTTTTGTTCCGAGTACTCTTTCGCTTCGTGTTCCCTGGTAATACCTTTGGTCTGCATTGCAAATTGAAATGTGGGTTGGTCGAACTAAAACACCCTGGTTATCCCAAAGAATTTCAACCTGAACTGGTTCAAAGGTACGAGGGGCGATTAATCTATAGACGCAGCTTAGCAAAGAGTTTCTCCTAAGAAGGCTTGAGCTACACGCATGTCTTGAGGGTGCGTAATTTTAATATTTGATCCATCTCCGTTTACGAGAGCAACTTTTTCATTTCGTAAAACAAAAATCTTACAGGCATCAGTAAGTAAGAGTTTTTCCTCTAATGAAAGGGAAAGGTAGAGTTCTTTCAGTTTTTTCATTTTAAAGCTTTGGGGTGTTTGCCCTTGATAAAGATTCTTTCTGTTAGGAATGCTTGCCACAAAAGCTGCATCAGTGCTTTCAACAATGGTGTCTGTTGCAGGAACAACAGTATCGCAAGCACCATATTTGGTAGCTGCTCTAATGTTTTCTTCAATTATTCTTAAAGAAACAAAAGGTCGCACTGCATCATGAGTAACAAGGATTGTTTCGTTATCTACCAGAAAATTTTTTTCAATATGGTCTATGCAGAGCTGAATGGTTTCATTGCGTAATTCGCCACCAGCAATTACTTCTACACTAGATGAATAATGGGGGCAATGGGTTTCAATAAGATCTTTTGTTTGTTGAATCCACGCTTTCGGGCACAAAAGGAATACTTTTTCAAAAGAACCACTCATGCAGAACTTTTCTACGGTATGTATAAGAACAGGTTTGTCACCCAAAAGGAAAAACTGTTTTGGCTTGTCAGGGTTCCCCATCCGAACGCTGCTACCTGCAGCTAATATAGCAGCAAAATTCATACACCCTCCATCGTTAAGTTTGAGAAAAAATTCTAACACAACATATACTATATTTATTATTGCAGGAAATGTTCATTGAAAATTCAGTCGTCTTCAATTGTTGATTATGTAAACTGTTTTGAGACGTTGATTTCTTGAATACATGGACTTCCTCCTGGTTTCATTTTAGTCTAGGATTTCGTCCGCACCTCCGGGGGTCAATTTTGACCGGCGTTGACAACTAACAAGCGAACTATAATAAAGGGTATAAAAATTTTTGAATATATGCAGGTTTTATCGCACAAACCTGCTAGTTTTCAGTTGATAAAAAGATTTTTTCGAGTAACATTCTTTTTTGGGTTTTCAAAAAAGCTAATAAACGAAGAAGGTGGGATGAAAATGGCGGATGTTTGCGTTGTCGGTCTGGGCTACATTGGTTTGCCAACGGCTCTTGCGTTTGCGCAAAGTGGGAAAATCGTTCACGGTGTCGATATTTCACAAAAAGTATGCGACATAATTAACGAAGGAAAGATACATATTATCGAGCCTAATCTTGAAGAGGTGGCTGAAAAGGTTCACGCGACAGGCAGGTTTCATGCTGCCGTAAAACCAGCCGAAAGCAATTCCTACATAATTGCTGTTCCAACTCCGATCACAAAGGACCAAAAGGCTGACCTAGCTTACGTAAAGGCTGCAGCAAAGTCTGTGGCAGAGGTTTTGAAGCCAGGCGATTTGGTAATTCTTGAAAGCACTGTCCCACCACGTTGCACTTTAGATATTCTCATTCCTGAATTAGAAAAAAGCGGCCTCAAGGCTGCCAGCGATTTTTTGGTGGCGCATTGCCCAGAAAGGGTATTGCCAGGCAATCTTCTCTATGAACTTACATACAATAATCGAATAATTGGCGGCATTGACGATGCTTCTTGCAAAGCTGCATACGATTTATATGGTTCGTTTGTAAAGGGCGAGATGCTTCTTACCACCACCACCACTGCCGAGCTTTGTAAGCTCATGGAAAATACTTATCGTGATGTAAATATAGCTTTAGCAAATGAACTGGCTATGCTAAGCGAGCGCTTTGCAGTGGATGCATGGGAAGTTATAAGTCTCGCGAATATGCACCCTCGCGTAAATATTCATCAGCCAGGGCCAGGTGTTGGCGGACATTGTTTAGCTGTTGATCCGTGGTTTATTGTTGAAGCGCAACCAGAAGTTGCAAAAATCATCAAGCTTGCACGCGAGACAAACAATTCGATGCCCCATTATGTTGCAAATCTTGTTGAAGCAAGAACCAACAAGGAAGAAAAGGTTCTTTTGCTGGGGGCAACCTATAAGCCAGATATTGATGACATCAGAGAAAGCCCCATTCTTGAACTGCGGGATGAGCTTGAGAATCGCGGATTTGATGTTTCGATTTTCGAACCCCTAGTTTATGAAGAGCACACGGATGTTTACGAGGCTGCCCTTAATGCGAGTACGGTGGTTCTTTGCGTCAATCATTCAGTTTTTGAAAATATAGACTTCAAAAAGCTATCAAAAGCAATGAATGGGAAAGTGCTAATTGATACCAAGAACTACTTTGACAAAAAAACTGTAGCTGCTGCAGGATTGAATTATGTTTGTTTGGGCAATGGCTCTAAGGACGATACGAATGCCTAAGCGAATTTTGGCTGTTTTCGGAACGAGGCCTGAAGCCATAAAAATGGCTCCTGTTGTTAAAGCTCTACAAGCAAACAAGGCCTTTGAAGTTATTGTTGCGGTTACTGCTCAACATCGCCAGATGCTAGACCAAGTTTTAGAGTTGTTTTCTATTAACCCAGATTATGATCTGGATATTATGTCTTCTGGGCAAACATTAGAGCAGATTACTAGCAGAGTAGTTGAGGGCGTTTCTCAAATAATCAAAAACATTTCTCCAGATATAGTTTTAGTTCACGGAGATACTACAACAAGTTCGGCATCGGCTTTAGCGGCGTTTTATAATCAAGTGACGGTCGGTCATGTTGAGGCGGGTCTTAGAACAGGAAATATCTACTCACCTTTTCCAGAAGAAATGAACAGAAGAATTACTGGCGTTCTTTCCAGTATACATTTTGCGCCGACAGAACATAATAAGAGGAACTTACTCAACGAAGGTGTTGATGAAGCGTCAATTTTTGTAACAGGAAACACTGTCATTGATGCTTTGCACATGATTGTAAGTGACGACTATAAGTTTGCCCCGGAAGTGGTCGATATTGAACGAACAAAAGAAAAAAAGCTGATTTTGCTTACGTGTCATAGGCGCGAAAACTGGGGAACACCCATGCATGAGATTTTTTCTGCAATAAAAGATACGGTAGGCAACAAGGAAGAATATGAGATTGTCTATCCTGTTCACCTTAATCCTATTGTTCAAGCCGCCGCAAAAGAGGTTTTTGACGGTGTGAAAAACATTCAATTAATCCAGCCATTGGAATATGAAGCTTTTTCCAATCTAATGAATAAGGCTTACCTTATTCTTTCCGATTCTGGCGGGGTGCAAGAGGAAGCACCTTCATTAGGTAAGCCAGTTTTGGTTTTGCGTGATACTACCGAAAGGCCAGAGGCGCTCGAGGCAGGAACAGTAAAGCTTGCCGGAAACAATTATGCACAAGTAAAAGAGGCTTTAGATCTTGTGCTTTCAAACGAGCGTGTTTATCAAGCAATGGCACAAGCAAGAAACCCGTACGGGGATGGATTTGCGAGTAAGCGAATTTCCGAAGTAATTATTGATCAGAATAAAGAATAACTTACTTGAATAAAGATTTTCTGTTGAAAGGAAGCGAATAAGTAATGTGCAGCGAAAAGTATCTTGACAAAATTAATGAGGCATACTATTCGCCGGTTAATGCCGATGGGAGTAACGTGTATCGCGAACGTGTTCATTGGGTTTGCAATCAGGTTACTGGCAGCACTGTCCTAGATATTGGGTGCTCGCAAGGGATTGTGAGTCTCCTCCTTGGCAGGGAGGCAAAACAAGTGGTTGGCATTGATGTTGCTGAAGAATCTATTGAGTATGCGCAAGAAGCTTTACTTAAAGAAGATAAGAGCGTGAGGGGTTGCGTTAGTTTTGAATGTGTAAATATGTTTAATTTTTCTAGCGACACGCTTTTCGATTCCGTTATCCTTAGTGAAGTTCTTGAGCACCTTAGCAATCCTGAGGCGGCTATAGAGGCTGCCTCGAAGCTTGTAGAACAAAATGGAACTCTTGTGTGCACGGTTCCCTATGGGGTTAATGATTGGCCAGACCATAGGCGTACCTATTATGTTTTCGATATTGTTAGGCAGCTTGAAGAGAAATTTGAAGTAATGGAAATCCAGATGCTTAATAGATGGCTTGGGCTAGTTTGCCGGCCTCGAAACCCCGAGAGTAAACATATTGACTTTAATACTCGCTTACCTGAATTTGAGGACTATTTCTTACGGCATGAGCGTACTTATATAAGTACAGCATTGCAACTCCGGAAAAGCATCAGATCCCAAAAAAAACAAATAGAACAATTAAAAGAAAAAATAGAACAAATTAAGCAACTTCAAGCAGATGAGATTGAGCAGGTCCAACAGATAAGCTCGAGAGAGGCTGATTTGTTGTCACAATTATCGGCCGCCAATGCTGAGACTTTTCAAAGGCAAATTGCAGAAAAAAATACACAAATTTTGTTGTATGAGAAGCAAGTTTCAGAAAAAGAAGAACAGATAAGAGGTTGCGAAAAGCAGTTTAGCGAAACAAAAATAGATATAGAGTCGCTCGAGTTGCAGATTCAAGAGCTAAAAAATCAGCTTTATGATGTAAATCGGGAGTTGTATAAAAAGGATTTGCAGCTGGAAACGGCAGAGGGCACTTTTGTGCACATGCTAGCAACGCTTAAAACGAGTGTTGAAATTACTAAGAAGAGGACTATCGAAGAGACAAAAAAACTGAAGCAGCAATTAGTTGTCCAAAGTGGAGAGACAAAAAAACTGAAACAACAAATAGCAATCTTAAAGAAAGATCTTCTAGCAAGCAGCGAGGAAAATCGAAATCAGCAAAATTTGATCAAAAAGATTCGCAAATCGTTTAGGTACCGTATTGGCGAAAAGGTAATACTTACTCTAAAAAATCCGCTTAGATTGCTTCTATGGCCATATTGGGCTTTTGGTATGGTTCGTTCTCTATTGAAAAAAAAGAAACAGAAAAGAAAAAAATAGAGGACGTTTTATCGGGAACGAGATACTGGAGATTTACAAATGTTTGAGCTTCAACTTAATTACTACAAGGCCTTATTGTCTCTGCGAGGCGTCTGTACATCTATAGAGGAGATGGGCTCACTTTCTGATGATATTTTTAAGAATCTTGAAATGATGAATTCAGACAAGACAAATAAGCTGATAAAAGATGAAGAAGAAAGAGTGAGAAAATGGGTAACTCCGCCTTTAAATTCTTTTTCAAGTGCCGTTAGCTATTCGCAAGCTCTTACTGACACAAGTGTTGGATATGGCAGCGAATTAAAAGACTGTAGGCATTTTGTAAGCTTCTCGGCACTAAAAGCACGCAGTGATTTAATAGCGCTTGCTAAAGAGCAATCAGTAAGTAATGGATCCAACTATTATCAAAAGTTTCCATATCGAATTGGTGTTATTGCGGACAGATTTTTGTGGGGTTCGCTTAAGGATGTTGCTGATGTTGTTTATCTGGAGCCTTCAACATGGCAAGAAATTGCAAAAGATACCGACTTCCTTTTTGTTGCTAGCACCTGGCGTGGGTTAAATGATGAGTGGGTAGGAATGTCTTCAAAAGGCTCTTTTCAGCTAAAAGTACTTCAGGAAATTGTGGACTATTACCAAAAGGCAGATAAAAGAACGGTTTTTTTCTCGAAAGAAGATCCGGTTCATTACCAGCAGTTTTTAAAAATTGCAAAGTTGTTCGATTATGTGCTTACGACAAGTGCCGAATGTGTTCCAATGTATAAAGATTCATGCAAGCACAGCAATGTTTTTCCGTGGCTTTTTGGAATTAATCCAGAGTATCACAACCCAATAGGCAGCATGAGGCAAAACAAGCAAAGTAGCGTCTTCTTTTCTGGGACATACTACCAAAAATATCCGAAACGATGTAAGGATATGGAATTTTTTTTCAATGGGGTTGCTGGTTCAGGGAGGTCTTTGCTGATTGTTGATAGAAACTACGAAAACAGTCTGAATCGATATTGCTACCCTGAAAAGTATTGGTCTTTTATCATTCCGTCAATCAATCATGAAGATTTGCAAAAGATTCATAAGCTGCATTATTGGTCTCTAGCTTTTAACACAGTGCAATTTAGTGAAACCATGTTTGCAAATAGATGCTTTGAACTGCTAGCTCTTGGCTCTTTGCTTCTTTCGAACTATAGTTTGGGGTTAACCAATATCCTCCCAGATGCATTTGTTGCATATACTGAGTCGGAAGCATCTTCCATTCTTTCGGCTTATAGTGATGAATACCTGATGCAAAGACAGGTTTCTGGAATAAGAAATGTTATGAGCAACCATAATATATTTCTCCGAATGAGTCAGCTTTTGGATATTGTTGGGCTACCCGGGAGTGTTAATTCTAACTATGTTGCTGTAGTGGTTGATAGAATCACACCTAAAGTTTTAAAAATGTTTGAATCGCAAAGTTATAGAGAGCGAAGGCTGTTTGAGGTGCGTGACTTTAGCGAAACTGAAAAACAAAAGCATAGCGCAGTTTCATTTTGGAATGAGAGTGACAGCTACGGATATTACTACCTTGAAGACCTTATGAATGGTTTTAAGTATACAAAATGCGATTATATCACCAAAGACTGCTTTTACAGAAAAGGTGAGTTAGTCGCGGGTGTAGAACATGATTATGTCAGTTCAATGAAAAGTAAATATAGAACAATATTTTGGGCTGAAGCTTATAGTTTCGCTGAATTGATACACATGCCAAATTGCACCCCTTTGAAGGATGGATACAGCATTGATCGCTTTAATTATTCGGTGCAAGTATCAGAAAGAGCGAACTCTTTAAAGAAAGATTATAAAATTTCGGTCATACTTCCAATATACAACAACGGGAAACTTTTATTCTGCAAGGCTTTTTCGAGTTTGCTCAGGAGTAGTATTTTCGAGGAATTAGAAATCCTATTAATTGACGATGGTTCAACAGACCTTGAAACGGTTGAAATAATTAAAGCTTTGGAAAGCGAATATGAAAATGTAAAGGCATTTTATTATGATACTGGAGGTAGTGGCTCTGCCTCTCGTGCAAGAAATAAGGGGCAAGAGATGGCGACAGGTGAGTGTGTCACCTGGCTTGACCCTGACAATGAAGCAATTAATGATGGTTATGCCAAGTTTTACGAAACACTAAAAAAGAACGATTGCGATCTTGTGATTGGAAACACGTTACGTGCTGGGACAACGGTTGCATTACGAGCGAGAGTGAATAAAATTTTCCCAAGCACTTTTGGCAGCGAAACAAATAACGGTACTTCAGAGTCTATAGTTTCAAGCAATTTTTATGCTGTGAATCCACAAAGCGCATTAGTCACCAGACATTTACTTACTTCTAAAAAACTGCAAAGTGTTGAAGGTGCGGTAGGCCAAGATACGCTATATGGCTGGGAGCTTATGCTCGCGGCAAAAAAAATTGTCACTTCGCCTGTTGCTGCGTCAATCTACTATGCTAACGTGTCGGGGTCAGTAACAAATCACGTTTCAACAAAGTACTTTAGAAAATTGTTAATGCTACAACCTCGACTGAGGAATGTCATGGATGCGAATAATTTGTTGAGAGACTATATGGCAATTCGTTACGAAAACTATCTAAAAGTGTGGGTTTTTGGGCGTTTATCAAGAGTAGGGCTTGAGGATTGCATTGAGTCAACGAAGCTCGTGAAAGAATATTGTGATTTCTATGCTGATGTTTATTGTGGCGAAGATCCACAAATAGATGATTTTCTCAGGTTTTGTGATAATAATGAATGGGAACAAGCTTTTTATGTAGCAACGTCAATTGATGTTGCCGGTAAGTGAAAGACATTTTACACAAGGGGGTCTCCAGAATGGGTCAAGTGAATAATAAAAAAATCGAACAATTGATTTGCGCATGTGCAGCTTTGGGGGCAAATCCCTTTATTAAAATACGCAAAATATACCCAAAAATTTCTCTTTTTGCTGATGAGGCTATTGCTGGATTGATGTATTATTATGCCAAAAGCTTGGGTGAGCAGTTAAGCATAATAACCTCTAGCGGGGGAAAGAATGAGAACTATTTATTGGGGCATGCACGATTTTTTCAATCCAAGAGTTTTTTTATTAAGGCGAACTGTGATGCCTTAATATTGTGTGACATTTCTCAAGACACAGAAGCTTCTATTCGTGAAAAATATCCTAAAATAGAGTTAATAAAGCTTAGCGACTTGTTAACAGAGGCTTATTACGATGTATCATATTTTGATCCAATTTGTAATATTAAAAATAATAATCCTGGAGTAACCGTTATGGTTTGCGGTTCTTTTTCCGTGAGGCAACTATCGAAAAAAAGTGAACACGAAAAACAGATAAACACTTTTGCGGCAGTTTTGGAGGAAAACTTTGAAAACTCAGATTTTATTGATCCAGTATTTAAAATTTATGGTAAAGATAGAGAATATTACGATTCTGTATTAAAGCATAGTGGGGTACTTAAGCGCCGGGGGGGGGTTTTGTCGTTTGATGATAGTGGCTCTAATCAATATCAGAATTTCGTTGATGGAAGAAGGGTTACAACGGACACTCCAGCGCAATATGACAATACTATATGGATGCTTGGGTCAAGTCGCATAAAGGGTTCTGGTTCTGAAGACGCTTTTACTATCCCATCTTGTTTGCAAAGAATCCTTAATGATTCAGGGTCTCGGGTACGAACTTTTACGGTCGTAAACTGTGCCAACTATTCTGCTGGTGCAGATGAAGAGCAGATAAAACTTTTAGAGAGCTTGCCCCTTGTTAGTGGGGATATTGTCGTGTCGATGGTTTCTGAGGGTAGATTTCGTCAGCTTTGCGAGAAGCCAATAGAAGACATTCATCAGTGTGATTGGCGGCAAGCGCTTGAGTGGACAAATCGCGATCAAGAAGTATTTGTTGGCCACACACACGTAAATTTTGTTGGGAACCAATTGCTTGCAGAGTATTTATTCGATGCACTCAATGAGAACGATGCGTTTTCCAAAAGCGCTTCAACTCATGAAAAGCAACTAGATTGTCATTTAGAAAAACAGACTTTTTATGATATTCCAGACGAATACCAAGAATCACTAAATGAGTACCTTTTAGGATTGCAGGTCTTGAAACCGCAAATAGGTTCTATTGTCATGAATTGCAATCCTTTTACTCTGGGACATCGCTATCTTATTGAGTACGCTTCAGAGAAGTGTAACCATCTTTTTATATTTGTTGTTGAGGAAGACAGGTCGTATTTTTCTTTTAAGGACAGGCTTATACTTGTTAAAGAAGGTACAAAAGATTTAAAAAATGTGACGGTTTTGCCAAGTGGTCAATTCATAATTTCACAAATTACTTTTAGAGAGTATAGCGATAAGTCTGAATTGCAAGATGCCATAATAGATCCGAGTATGGATGTCGAGATTTTTGGCGGTGCAATTGCGCCAGCATTGGGAATTAATATACGCTTTGCTGGAGAGGAGCCACTTGATAATGTTACAAATCAATACAATGACGCGATGAAGCGAATTCTTCCAACTTATGGTATTGAATTTGAGGTAATAC
>Ga0209755_10001043_pt1 | contig 46237 bp, 38 predicted proteins | sample TergutCo191P1_FD_187301 | JGI IMG/M metagenome (GOLD analysis project Ga0209755, IMG submission 187301) | Cornitermes sp. P1 segment gut microbial communities from Petit-Saut dam, French Guiana - Co191P1 (SPAdes) (version 2) | ecosystem: Host-associated > Arthropoda: Insects > Digestive system... | reverse complement strand
AAAAACGAAGTTTTTCCAGCAAACAAAAAAATGTGCTGGAGCAAAACACCACAAAGGGCGTAAGCCCGACTGGTGTTTTGCGGAAGCCGAGCGACCGTAAGGGAGCGAAGCAGTTACCGTTTGTTAGGCGAAGTAATTTTTATTTTTCAGCACTCCTTTTTACAATATTTTTTATTCTATTCAAACTTTTTCTAATATCTTCATTTTTTGTTTTTATCTCCAATGCTCCATACAAAATAGGTATTTTATTAAATAATTTCATGAATTTACTAAAATCAATATTGCCATCTCCTATTGCTAAATGAGTTCCTTTTTCAATATCAACCCCTTGAACAGCATCGCTTATATGTAAACCTTTTATGTTTTTAGAAGAAAGACTGTTGAATAAATCCTCTTCCGAGTATTTATCATAATAATTGTGAGAAATGTCAATCAAAACACCTAAATTGGGATATTCATTAATAAATCCAATATATTTATTCAATCCTTTAAACAAAAAACTCCCTACACTGACATGTGTTTCTAATGATAATGATACATTACATTCTGTACTAATTTTTACCCATTTTTTTATTATTTTATTAAAATACTCTAATGTCCTTTTCTTTTCATCCAAATTTAATCCGTTTATATTTGGCGGATGGATTGAAATATCAAGGAAATTATTTTTAATTGCTATTTCAAAATATTTTTTTAATTTATTGTCTAAATCTTTATATTCATCAAATGATATAATTCTGCATAATCTACCAAAATGACAAGTAAGTTTAAATTCCTTGAAATATTCCGGTATTTTGTCTATATTTAAATTAAAACTATTATATAAAGATGGTTTAATGTGAATACCTTCAAATCCATAATCTTTAGCCACATTATACAAAAATTGCCACTTTTCTGCTTCTGATGTAATAGATTTTATATTTTCTATGTTTTCATAACCAATTTCATTCATTGAAAAATGCATATAAACAGTCCTTTCTATAGATTTATACTATATTATTAAACATTAAATGTCAATTTATTACCAACCACGCCTTACCACGTTAAAAATTATTTCGCCTAACACCCTATCTCGACTAAGGCAATGATGAAAGACGGAAAGTCCCACCAAATGCCCCAAAAAAATACCGCAAATAAAGATGGTAATAGCAGATAATGTATGCCATTAGCCATGGATACTTAATTTTATAGCGGCTATTGGCAATTTGTCAAGAGATTTTACTGGCTATTAGCCTGAAACAATAAATGACTTTGAAACAAATTTTTATTAGAAATTTAAAAATGCTCCGTTCGAGAGAAGAATATACGCAAATGAAATTGGCAGAATATTGTAATACATCCCCTGGTTACATTGGAGAAATAGAAATGGGGCGGAAATTTCCCTCCACAGAAATGATCGAAAGAATAGCCAAGGTTCTTCGTGTAGAGCCCTATCACCTTTTCAGGGACTGGACAAAGGTCGGCAACGATTCTGACACTGGAAAAATATATCCTATACTTCCAGTTTCTATGAAGAATGAAATCAAAGGCCAAATTGAATCAGCAATCAATGGAATTTTTGACAAATATTAGCTTTAACTAAAGCGCAATGCCCAATGATGATATAGCTTATCCCCTGTCCTATCCCCGCAACACTCGTTTCTCCGCTCCTTCCTCAAACTGACTGGTGTAGAGTTTGCGGTAATGCCCCGCTGTCCCATCAGCTCGTCGTGCGTCCCCTGTTCGATAATCTTCCCTTCATCGAGCACAAGAATTATGTCGGCGTTGCGTATCGTGGAAAGGCGGTGGGCAATGACGAAACTGGTGCGCCCCTTCAGCAGGGTCTGTATCGCCTCTTGTAAAAGCGAGAGGGCATGGATGCGTGGAACAGGATTCTCGACCATATAATAATGTCCTTGGAATATGTCGTGAACGAAGGCGACAGTAAGTGGGAAGAAAAATGGAAGAAATAAAAGAACACAGAAGCGTACAATGAAAGTGGTACTAGCCTACGTATGCTTTTCCAACATCAAACTCCTGGCTCCACCCATGACCAATGTCCCAGTGAGTATCTACAACAATTTCAAAAATGACATTTTGTAAATTGAATTCCTCTCTTACGATATTTTCAATATGTTCGCGACCGTAATCTTCGATCCATTTTCCGCACATCATTTGGAAAATTGCGTCTTTGCCGGTTTTCTTCTCCCAAACCCTGCCTCTGGGAACTTTCGTGTAATCTTGACCTAATATCCCCATCGGTTTCTTTTTACGCAACATCTTTTCTTGCTGTTTCTTCCACCAGTCTTTGTGCAAGATACCAAGGTTTTTGTAGCCGTTCGCATTAAACTGTAATTCAGAAGCAAACGCTTTGTTCACGCCAAACAATTCGTCTTCGGTTTCATCGTACCAGAATATCCCTACTTCAGGGTTATTTTGAATGTCGAAATTGTCCGACATAGTATCTATTGCCATTTTCCTTTCATTCTTCGACATCTCTCTAAGGCGGGTTTTTTGATATACATCTTCAGATGATTCGCGTTGTTCCTCGGTTGTTTCCATGCCCTACCCCCGTAATACCCTTTTCTCTGCCTCTTCCTCAAACTGGCTGGTGTAAAGCTTACGGTAATGCCCCCGCTGCCCCATCAACTCGTCGTGCGTCCCCTGCTCGATAATCTTCCCTTCATCGAGCACAAGAATTATATCGGCGTTGCGTATCGTAGAAAGCCGGTGGGCAATGACGAAACTGGTGCGTCCTTTCAGCAGGGTCTGTATCGCTTCTTGCAAAAGCATTTCCATTTCGGTGTCAACGGAACTGGTCGCCTCGTCGAGTATGAAAATGCGCGGGTCGGCAAGGACGGCGCGGGCGAAGGCGATAAGCTGCTTTTCGCCGGTGGACAGGCGGTCGCCGCCCTCGCCGACATCGGTGTCAAAACCGTTTTCCATTTTGGCGACAACCTTGTCCGCATGGACAATCCCGGCGGCGGCCTCTACCTCCGCGTCGCTCGCCGAAAGTCTGCCGTAGCGAATGTTCTCCCTAATCGTCCCTGTAAACAGGTGGGAACTCTGCAGCACGTAACCCATGTTGCTGTGCAGCCACAGTTGGCTTCTTTCCCGCGAGTCTTTCCCGTCGATCAAAATCGCGCCGGCGGTGGGTTCGAAAAAACGGCAAATCAAATTCACAATCGTGGACTTGCCCGCGCCGGTTTCCCCCACAATGGCAACGCAGGTACCGGCCGCCACCTGTAGGTTAAAGTTTTCCAGCACGTTCTTGTTCGCGCCGGGGTATCGAAAAGTAACGTCCTTGAATTCCACGTCCCCGGTCAGAACTTCCCAGTTTTCCCTTTTCGGGCTGAACGCGTCACCGTATTTCTCGACAATCTCCGGCTCGTCCGCAACGTCCGGCTTGTGATCCAGAAGGCTGCCCACCCGTTCTATGTTCGCCTGTGTCGCGACAAACTCGGTAAGGACGTGGGCGATGTTCTGGGTGGGATCGAAAAAGCCCCCGGCATACTGTAGAAAGATTGCAAGCACGGCAAGGTTCGCGCCCATCACCGCGATCTCCCATCCTCCGTAACCCAGAAGCGCGGCCGTCGCGGCGGTGCCAACGAAAAGAAGCGTGGGAATAAAAATAGAACGCAGCCGCGCCATTCGTTTCGCGTTACGCCGGTACTCGCCGGTAATCCCGGAGTACTCGGCCAGACTCTGCTTTTCCGCGACCAGAACCTTGACCGTCCGCGCACCCGTAATGCCCTCGTTCATCGCGCCCGTTATCTTGGAGTTCAGCTTTCGCAACGAACGGTTCGTCTCGAAAATCCGCTTCTGGAAAAACCACGTTAGCAGTGCAAGCGGCGGAATTGTAACACAGACGATAAGCGCCATCCTCCAGTGAATGACGAACATCGCGATAACAACCCCGACACAGTAAAAAACCGCCCAGCTAAAGTCGATAATCCCCCACGCAACGATATCCCCGATACGGCTCGTGTCCGATGTGGTTCGCGCCATCATAAAGCCGACCGGGGTTTTGCTGTAATAGGAAAGTCCCAGCTTTTGCAGGTGCAGAAAAACCGCGTTCCGAATGGCGCGGCTTATAGTGGATTCCGCCTTGATTCCCCAAGCTATGAAAAACCGTACGCTGATTGCCTGCGCCGTTATCATGGTAAGTGAAATCGCCATGAGCCACCAGATGCCATCGGTAGTGGGATACTCGATATCGATGTTGTTCATAATGGCAAAGCCCAGAATCAGCGGAAAAAACACGTCAATGGCCGCGTTCAGCAGCATAAGCAACGCGCAGTACAACAGCGTTTTTTTCTGTGGACGGATAAAGGGCAGCATCCTTTTCCAGGTTTTCAGGGACATGGGTTTGTTGTAATCAAGATCGTCAAAACCGGACATGTTATTCCTCGCGCGTCGTAACGCGCCTCACTCACTTGATTCTACCGTGCGCCCCTGCCGTGACCTTATCGGTCTAAGTTGTGCCTCGCTGACTTCGGACGGATCGTTTACGCCGGGGGGGAGTTCCCGGCCTTCCTCCAGTTCCGTTTCCTCTTCCTCAAAACCGGCGTCGTTGTCCCATAGACTGCGCTGGGGCGGTTCGGCGTTAATCTTCGCCACTTCCTCATTTTCTATTCGCACGGAAATCAGCTTGGTAACGCCGGATTCTTCCATTGTGATACCCAGAAGCGTTCCGGCACCGGCGACCGTCTTCTTGTTGTGGGTGATGATGATGAACTGGCTCGTGGTGCCGAACTCCCGCAAAAGCTGGACGAACCGGCCGACATTGGCCTCGTCCAATGCCGCATCGATTTCGTCCAGAAGGCAGAATGGGCTGGGCTTTACCATGTACGTGGCGAAAAGCAGGGCCACTGCGGTCATGGAACGCTCGCCGCCGGAAAGCAGGGAGATGTGCTCCAGTTTCTTGCCGGGTGGCTGGGCGAAAATCTCAATTCCGGATTCCAGGACGTGGTTATGGTCGGAAAGCTGGAGTTCCGCCCGGCCGCCGCCGAAAAGCCGGCGGAACATGTTGTGGAAATTCTTCTTTATGCGGTTGTACGTCTTGATGAACATTTCCGAAGATTCCGTGCGGATCTCGGCGGTAAGGTCTTCCAGGTCTTTACGCGCTTTTTCCAGGTCGGCAATCTGGTTACTCAGGAACTCGTGGCGTTCCTTGGTTTCCTTGAACTCCTCCGGGGCCATGTGGTTCGGTGCGCCCAGTTCCCGTCTCTGGGAAATAGCCGCCGCGCGCTGTTCCCTAAGATCGGAGGCATGGGCGGTAATGGTGAAAATCCGTTCCTCAAACTCCATCAAGTCCCGGGAATGGTTTTCCCGGAAGTTGTCCTGGATATTCCTGATTTCCGTTTCGGACTGCACCATTTCCAGTTGGATTTTTTCCAGCAACGACTGAACCTTGGACAGTTCCTCCGTCCGTTTCTTGATGCCGTCCTGCTTGCCAGCAACGTCCCCACTGCGCTTCTTTATGTCGGCTTCCAGCCTTTCGAGTTCCTTTGTCAGGTTATGGCCTTTCTGCTCGATTTCGGCAATCTCGGAATGGGCATCCTCTATGCGCTCGTCGATGTCCTCCAGCCGTTTGCGATCCAGCGCAAGCTCGTCCCGGATGTTTCGTAGCATCGCCTCCTGTCCGGAAAGCTCCCTCCGAATGAGTTTGGCCTGTTCCTCGGCGGAATGGGCCTGGGCGTTCATCTGGGCCAGATTTACCCGCAGGTCCCCCAGAGTTGACCGGTACTCGTTGATTTTTGTCGATAGATCGGCGTTGTCCCCAAGCAGTTCCTTGATTTTCTGGCGGCGTTCCTCTATGCCGTCCTTTGCGCTCCGGATTTGCGCGTCCAGCGTCCGCTTTTTGGTGATAATGCCTTCCGGAGCAAGGAATTCGTCGATGAACGATGGGGAATGATCCACGTACTTCCCAAAAAGGGCTATGGCCTTCTCCGTTTCCGAAGCGGCACCCGCAAGTTCCGTTGCCAGCCCCTCCGCAATGCGCCGGAGTTCCGCAGCCCCCACGGAATTCTCGGCGGCGGCGGCCAAATCGCGCATAAGGGTTTCCCGGCCGGCCAAAACCGTGCGTAGCCTAGCAAGGGTTTCGTTCAGCGCCTCTTCTATGTTCCGGCGTTCCGCGGACGAATATCCGGCTTTCTTTAGGCCGGCATCCAACTCCGCGACTATGTTGTCGGTAATCTTGGCAAGCTGTTCCTCGAACTCCACTTGCTCTTTTCCCAGGCCCTGTATTTCGGATTCCGCCTTATCCACGGCCTTTTCATTTTCGCCGATGCGGGTTGCGGCAATCCGGATGTTCTCCTCGAAAGAGCGGATGTTTTCCTCTATGCTGGTCGCTTTTTTCCTGAGATCATGGGCAACCTCGTCCTGGCTTGCGGCATCGTCGTTCAGCTCCTCGATCTTAGAGCAGATTTGCTTTTCCCTGGTTTCGTTTTGCTCTATTTTTATCTTGCTTTGGTTGCGCTGATCGTTCCAGAGCCGCGCTTCGTTTTCCTTGGCGTTTTTTTCAAGCGCAAGACGTATCTGCGTTTTCTGCATTTCCCCCAGTTGTGCTTCCATGGAGTTTACCTCGTCCATGTGCGTTTCCAGGGCCTTGCTTTCCGCCTCCATTTCTTCGCGAATACGGTCCCTGTCCAAAGTTCGCCGCGTCAGGGTTTCCTTGCGCTCGTCCCGCTCATAGCGGAACTGCTTTAGGCGGAGAAGCTGGATGTCAAGATCGCAGTTGAAAATCTCCTCCGTCAAAGCGCGGTATTTCATGGTCTTTTCGGACTGAACCTTGAGGCGATCGTAATCGCGTTTTACCTCATTCAGAACAAGCTCAATCTGGCGCATGTTTTCCGAAGTTTTGGCTAGGTTCCGTTCCGCTTCCTGCCCACGCACCTTGAAGCGGGTAATTCCGGCGGCCTCTTCAAACAGATAACGCCGCTCGTCCGGCTTGGAGGAAAGCACCTGGTCGATTTTCCCCTGCTCCATTACCGAGTAAGCCGCCTTGCCCACCCCAGTGTCCCAGAACAGCTCCCGGATTTCCTTGAGCCTTACCTGTTGGGAGTTTATGCGGTATTCGCTTTCGCCGGAGCGGTACAGCCGGCGTTCTATTTCGACTTCTGGCGTGTCCAACGACAGAATACCCGTTTCGTTTGCAATGGTAAGGACGACCTTTGCCATGTTGGTCGCCTTGCGGGTTTCCGTACCGTTAAAGATGACATCCTCCATCTTTTCCGCACGGAGAGATTTGCTGGCCTGCTCTCCCAGAACCCACTTTATAGCGTCAACCACATTGGACTTCCCGCATCCGTTTGGCCCCAAAAGCGCGGTGATTCCGTCTGAAAACGTTACCTCAGTTGGTTCGGCGAAGGATTTAAAGCCTAATATAGAGAGATGTTTTAGAAACAACGTATACTCCAGTAATGCCCCAATAAAACGGGCAACTCATTGGGCCTTCAAAGTCCAGCCCCGAAACCCCACCTCCCACTGTAGCATTTAGAAGTCGGGTTTTTCAAGGCTGTGGACGTTTACCCCATGCCTGTGGCAAATACACCCCGAACGCCAGATCAAAAGACACGATACTATTTGTCAAGGTACTTATTTCCGCATTCGTTTCTTTCTATGCTCCTGCTGAAAAAATACCGTAAGATATAACGAAAACGCTTGAAAGTCTCTCGAAAAACGGATAAGCTCATAGCGGATGGTTTGGCAATTCGTCGGTTAATACTACATTTTCTGGCTGTTTATTATACACAAACCAGCCTGGCTAGTCTGTTTCGGCGACAGCAAGGTTACTCCAAAGTCATGCCTCTTAAAGCCGTTCCACAGATACGGAAAGTAAAGGTTTATTTTCATTCAAAAGTTAGTTAGGACCTGAGAAAGAGGTAAACTCCATTTATTTAAGAGTAGTTGCGGATAGAATGCATACAGTAGCGCTTATAGGGTGCGGCAGAATCAGCTTCAAACACATCGAGGGCTTTGTCGATAACGTCGATACGTTAAAGCTGGTAGCCATATGCGATGTAATAAGGGATCGCGCCGAGGAAAAAGAAAGGGAATACAAGAAAAGCATACCCGACGCGAAGATAGGCATTTACACCGACTATCGAAAAATGCTGTCCGAGCAAAGGCCCGATATAGTTACAATCGCAACCGAATCGGGCAAGCACAAGACCATTGCATTGGATTGTTTCGATGTGGGGGCTCACGTAATATGCGAAAAGCCGATGGCTTTGTCTACCGAAGATGCGGACGCAATGATTGCCTCTGCAAAAAAGAACGGGTGCAAACTTGCCGTATGCTTTCAAAATAGGTATAACCCACCGATACTAAGGGTGCGTAACGCCATTGAGACCGGACGCTTTGGCAGGATGCTACATGGCATGATCCAGATTCGCTGGAACCGAAACGGGGCATATTATGCGGAAGCGCCGTGGCGTGGAACCTGGGAGCAGGACGGTGGGACGCTGATGAACCAATGCACCCACGGCATCGATCTTTTGCAATGGATGATGGGTGAGGATGCCGTGCGCGTACAGGCCCAAACCCGCCGTTTCATGCGCCCGATCGAGGCGGAGGATTTTGGGGCGGGCATCGTGGAATTCGGCAGCGGGGCGGTGGGGATGATAGAGGGAAGCGCGAACGTCTTTCCGACAAACCTGAACGAAACCCTTTCGGTGTTTGGTGAAAAAGGTTCGGCGGTGGTCGGTGGGCTTGCGGTCAACAGGATTGACACCTGGCGTTTTGCGGATGTGACTTCCCCCGATGACACGGAAGAGGAAATATTAAAGCTAAACGAAAAAGACCCGCCCACGGTGTATGGTTTTGGCCACACGCCGCTGTTCAGGGATTTTGTTGCGGCGATTGAACTTGACCATGAACCGGTTATTTCGGGCGAGCGTGGGAAAAAGGCGTTGGAGATAATCCTTGCCATATATAAATCCCAGAAAACAGGCAAGGCTGTTGACCTGCCTTGTGATTTTTCTACTGGCGAGATGAAAGGGTATTTTGACCGATGAAAGTGCCTTTTTATGACGCAACCCGCGAATACAAGCTTTACAAGGCGGAATTCGACAAGGCCATTGCGGATGTCGTAGAATCTGGCGCGTTCATACTTGGCAAACAGGTGCGGGACTTTGAGGAAGCTATTTGCGAGTATACGGGCGCAAAGTATGCGGTCGGTGTTGCAAACGGAAGCGATGCCCTTGTAATCGCCAGCGACATACTGGGCTGTAAACATGGTGCCGAGGTTATCACCCCTGCGTTTACCTTCTTTGCGTCCGCATCCTGCATAGCCAGACTTGACGGTGTGCCTGTATTCTGCGACGTTGATGAAGACACCTTTTGCATGGACATGGCGGATGCGGAAAACCGCATTACCGATAAGACCAGAGGAATCCTGCCGGTGCATCTTTTCCTGCAAACTGCGGATATGGCAAAGTGCATGGAACTTGCGGAAAAACACCGTCTTACGGTTCTGGAAGATGCCGCAGAGGCCTTTGGCATGACGACACTGCACAAAGGCGAACACAAACATGCGGGACTTATCGGTGATTTCGGCGTGTTCTCTTTCTTCCCTACCAAAACCCTCGGCGGATACGGTGATGGGGGGATGATTGTTACCAACGATGAAGACCTGTACGGGAAAGCGAAAAGCTACCGTGTACATGGCGCATCGAAAAAATATCATCATGACCATATCGGTTATAATTCCCGCCTGGATACTTTGCAAGCGGCGATATTAAGGGTAAAGCTGTCCCGTATTGACGATGCGATTCAAAAACGGGCAAGACACGCCGCGCAGTATCGGGAAATGCTGAAAGATGTCGCCAAAATCAAGTTGCCGCCGGTTAAAGCCGGCAACAAGGAAGTAAACTACGTGTTCTGTATTCAGGCCGAGGAAAGGGACGGTCTTAAGGATTATCTTTCATCAAAGGAAATAGACACGACGGTTTATTACCCGGTACCGCTTCATCTACAGAAATGCTTTGAGCACCTGGGCTATAAAAAGGGGGATTTCCCTGTATCGGAAAAATTGTGCGGCACGGTGCTTGCGCTTCCCATGTTTCCGGATTTGACCGAGGATGAGGTTGGTTTTGTGTGCGAGAACATAAATCGTTTTTACCTGAAATGAAAAGCAGGGATAATTTTACTGTTTTGCGGATTAATTTTCATTCCATCAGATTAACTTCACTTCACAATAGGTATATTGTACTATAATTAGCCATGGTTGATTTTGCAGAACAAATGGATAACAATATCCCATATATCGATAAAATCATTTCCATTATTCAATCCATCGCATCACCAGATCAAATTGTACTTTTTGGCTCATACGCAAGAGGAAATTACACGGAAAAAAGCGATATTGATCTACTCATAATTAAGAAAGGTCTAAAAAAGGGACGTGAAATTGTCAGTTCAATTTATAGGGCTTTTTTTGACAATGATATTGGGGTTTCTGTAGACTTGCTTACTATTGACTATAACAGATACATAGAATTAAACAATGAAATAGGTTATGTTTATAAAACAATAAAAGAGGAAGGAAAGATTATATATGGTTCGATATGAGGAATGGATCGAACGAGCAAAAAGTAGCCTTGAACTGGCGCAGGCAAAGATAATCAAGTACCTGCAGTATGAGGACTTGTGTTATCAGGCTCAACAAGCCGTTGAGAAAGCCTTTAAAGGGCTGTTGATTTATTTTGGCACCGAACCTGAATTTACTCATAATATTGAAATACTGTTGAATCGACTTAAGAAATTTACAGATATTCCTGAAAACATAAAGGAAGCGACAAAGATGACAATTTATGCGGTTCAAACAAGGTACCCTGGGGAATATGATGAAGTTACTCACGAGGAATATTTTGACACCATAAAAATATCAGAAGAGTGTTTGGAATGGGTTGAAAGCATTATTGGAATCAGTGAAGAGGAAAAGGATAAATAGGGTTTCTTATAAATGAAAGAAAACTATTTCGTTCATGAATCCAGCTACATAGACGAAGGTGCCGAAATAGGCGAGGGGACAAAAATATGGCATTTTTGCCATATCATGTCTGGCGCAAAAATCGGTAAAAACTGTTCCTTGGGGCAAAATGTAAATGTTGGTTCACGAGCCATTATTGGTAATGGAGTAAAGATACAAAATAATGTGTCTGTGTATGACGATGTAATCATCGAAGATGATGTGTTCTGCGGCCCTTCCTGCGTGTTTACTAATGTGATAAACCCCCGTGCGTTTGTTCAGCGGAAAAGCGAATATAAAAAGACGATAGTAAAAAAAGGCGTATCTATTGGTGCGAATGCTACCATTGTGTGTGGTGTAACTGTCGGAGAGTATGCATTGATAGGAGCGGGCAGTGTAGTGACCAAGGACGTGCCTGCTTATGCGCTTGTCTATGGTAACCCAGCACGAATACAGGGGGAAGTAAACAGGGATGGATGTAAGCTGTTAGTTTGATTTATAAATATAAGAATAGTCAATGTCAAACACTTCCCGTATAGCCAAGAATACCCTTGCGCTTTATTTTAGGCAAATAATAACCATGTTGGTAAGCCTGTATACAGTGCGGGTTAAGTTTGAGATTCTGGGAGTAGAAGACTATGGTATTTTCAATATAGTGTCTGGTGTTGTTATTCTGTTCACGTTCCTAAACGGAGCTATGGCAAGTGCAACCCAGCGCTTTCTAAATTTTGCCCTAGGACGTAACGACGCAGAAAAGGCAAGAAATGTATACAGTGCGAGCCTTGTTTTTCATGCATTGATCGCCGTATTAGTTATCATTCTTGCACAAACCGTAGGGTTGTGGTTTTTTAACAATAGGCTTAACATACCGCCCGAGAGACAGGGTGCCGCCTTTATCGTGTATCAGTTTTCTGTTGTGGCAACTGTGATGGGCATTTTGCAGGTTCCATATAGGGCAACTATTTTTGCCTATGAGAAAATGTCATTTTTCGCAATGCTTAGTATTGTTGAATCGGCATTGAGATTGGGTATTGTTTTTCTGTTGCCAGTCATTTTGCTTGATAAGCTGGTGGTATATGCGTTTCTTATGTGTATAGCTGGACTTATCATTTTACTGATACACAAGGTATATTGCAACAAAACTTTTGAAATAGCACATTTTCGATATTTTAGAGACAAAGAACTTCTTCGGCAGCTTCTCCAGTTTTCTGGCTGGACTACTTTCAGTGGAGTGGCGAGTATAGGCAGAGTCCAAGGCACGAATATACTTCTTAACATTTTTCATGGCGTTATGCTGAACGCAGCCATGGGTATTGCAATGCAGGTACACGCTGCGGTACACCAGTTTGTAAGTAATTTCCAAACCGCATTCAAACCGCAAATAGTTAAGTCATATTCAGCCAGCAACTATGATTATTTTATGCGGCTTATATTCCGAACCTCAAAAATATCATTCTATCTTTTGCTTTTTTTTGTGTTACCTTTGTATATTAATATGGGTTTTATTTTGCAAATTTGGCTTAATAATGTACCAGAATACGCTGTTACATTTACCCAATTGCTTTTACTATTTTCATTAATAAATGCGATTATCGCTCCATTGTGGATGTCAATACAGGCAACAGGAGACATAAAAAAGTATCAGATAATTTCAGGCTCTTTAGTGCTTGCCAATTTGCCTTTATCGCTATTGGTTTTGTGGATGGCATTCAATCCTGTGTGGGTATTAGTTATAAGATTAGGCCTAGAAATTATAATTCTTGTTTGGCTCATATTTTTTCTGGGTGGAAAAATAAAGCTTCCAGTCTTGATTTTTTTTTGCAGGGTAATAATTCCAGTAATCCTTATTACGGGGGGGGCTGGCTTTATGACGATTTTTTTACGTAGTTTTTTTCTCAGTGACTGGAATAGACTAATAGTGTCCTGTGTCATTTCTGCCCTAAGTATTGGCGGTTTGATATACTGGGTTGGATTAGATAAGCAGGAGAGGGGTTTGTTGCGCAATTTTGTAAAAACAAAAATCGATTCTATAAAACAGCGAAAAGCAACGTAAATATGAAAAATATATTGATTATTTCGTTTTCGCCCCTGCACAGAGATCCAAGAGTTTTAAGACAAATACAGGCATTAAAGCAGGACTATAAAATTACAACAATTGGTTATACCCCTGTCGAGGACGATTCAGTTGTTTATTATCCAGCGAAGATGCCTGCAAAAAAATCATTTTCACAGAAAATTTATCTCTTGGCATTCATGGTATTGTATAGTTTCAGTAATTATGCAAAAAAGAGATGGAAACTGATGATGCTATGTGGTTTTGAAAATATTTTGTCCCAAAATATTGAGAAACCAGATGTGATTATCGCCAATGACTGGAACGGTTTATATTTTGCTTCCGCTCTTAAATCAAAATATGATTGGCTGGTAAAGATTTATTTCGATGCGCATGAGTATTCACCAAAAGATCAAAACTCATTCAAATCCCGCCTGTTTATCGTAAACACATTAAAAAAATGCAAAAACGATATAGATATCATGACGGCAGTATGCGATGGGATTGCTCGGAAATATGAAAAGTTTTTCGGTTTCAAAAATGGCTTTGTCAGGATTGTGACTAATGCCTCTGAATTTAATGCTAGTCTAACACCAGGAGATGCTAAGGCGGGTGTTATCAAGCTTATACACCATGGTGGGGCGATAAGAAAGCGAAAACTTGAACTAATGATAGAAATGATGCGTTATCTTGATCCCCATAAATATGAATTAACCTTCATGCTGGTAAAAACTGACCCTCAATATTATGAGTATCTGGAGAAAATATCTAAGGGATATAAGAACATAAAAATTATTGAGCCTGTCAATTTTCATGAAATTACAAATACACTTAATGATTACGATATTGGGGTCTATATACTATTACCTGAGATTTTTAATCATAAATACGCACTCCCGAATAAGCTTTTTGAGTTTGTACAGGCAAGGCTGGCAATCGCAATAGGCCCTTCCATCGAGATGGCAAAAGTTGTAAATCAATATGGCTTAGGAGTATGCGCCGACAACTTTTCTCCGAAGTCGCTTGCAAACAGTATTGCACAAATGACACCGTGCGAAATATTTGATTGCAAAAAAAATTCCGATAAACATGCCAAGGAATTAAGTGCGGAAGCAAATATAATCAAAATAAGAGACATAGTTGCGGAGTTAGCGAGGGAATCGGCATGAATTTGTTTACAATAATCGGGGCGCGTCCTCAATTTGTTAAAGCTGCCGTACTTAGTCGCTATATACGCGAGAACCCTTCCTGCGGTATTACTGAAACAATCCTTCACACAGGTCAACATTATGACCAAAATATGAGCGATGTCTTTTTTGCGGAGATGGATATACCTAAGCCCGATAAAAACCTGTATGTGGGTTCAGGCAACCACGGTAAAACTACGGGGTTGATGCTGGAGCGCATTGAAAATGAGATTCTTGAGCGGAAACCAGATGCCGTATTAGTTTACGGAGATACTAACTCTACGCTTGCAGGGGTTTTGGCTGCGAGCAAGCTTCATGTTCCGGTTGCGCATGTGGAAGCGGGGCTTCGTTCTTTTATGATGGCTATGCCAGAGGAGCAAAATCGGCGGTTAACCGATCACCTTTCAACATGGCTGTTTTGTCCAACACAGACGGCGATTGACAATTTAAAGCAAGAAGGCATAACCAATGAGGTCTCCATAATTGAACCAAATGCCGATAAAAAACGGGTGACAATGACTGGCGATATTATGTACGAGGCCTCGCTGTATTATCGTGATAGAAAGGCCGCTCAAGTCAACGAGAAGGATTTTATTCTTATGACTCTTCATCGTGCTGAAAATACAGATGATCCTGTCCGCCTTGAATGTATTGTAAGGGCGGTCAATGACTTAACGGATTATAATTTTATTTTTCCGATACATCCTAGAACCAGGAAAACTTTGGAACAGCAAGGCTTTCGGTTCGCTTCCCACGTTAAAATGGTTGAGCCAGTTGGTTACCTTAAAATGCTGGCTTACGAGTCGGCTTGTCTTGCCGTTTTGACCGATTCTGGCGGTGTGCAAAAAGAGGCGTTCTTTTTTCGTAAGCCTTGTATTACCATGCGGGATTCCACCGAGTGGGTTGAGTTGGTAGAGGCAGGCTGGAATACGCTTACAGGTTCGGATGTGGATAAAATCATTGTAGCTGTAAAAAATATGCACATACCCGAAGGTTATCCCTCGCTGTATGGCGATGGGCATTGTGCCGAAAAAATAGTTTCTTGTTTAAAGGAAAGGTAATATGTCTAATCTCGACATGCTTCTGCAAAAAATCTCTAATAAGACTGTGAAAGTTGGTATTATAGGTCTTGGTTATGTTGGGCTTCCCCTTGCTGTTGCGTTTGCGCAGAATGATGTTGAGGTTTTAGGTTTTGATAAAAACGAAGAAAAAGTTGAGGCGGTAAATGCGGCACAAAATTATATTGGCGATATAAGGGATGCTGATTTATCTAAGGTAGTATTAGAAACCAAAAATATTTCAGCCACAATGGATTTTTCACGAATAAAAGAGTGTACTGCGGTGATTATCTGCGTACCAACGCCACTCGATAAATTCAAAAAGCCGGATATGGGTTATATAGAACAAGCTTGTATTGATATTGGCAAAAACATGAGGCCAGGAACCTTTATCAGTCTTGAAAGCACCACATATCCAACCACAACAGAAAACTTCATGAAACCTGCCATTGAACGTGAATCTGGATTGCAAGAAGGCAAAGACTTCTGGCTTTGTTATAGTCCAGAGCGGGTTGATCCAGGGAACAAGGACTACAAAACGGAAAATACGCCGAAGGTTGTCGGTGCTCTTGGTGAAGAGGCAAAACAAATTGCTGTTGCATTATACGGTCTTGCTATAAGGCACTTACATATAGTTTCTTCACCACGCATAGCCGAGATGGTTAAAATCCTTGAAAACACTTATAGGCTTGTCAATATTTCACTTGTCAATGAACTTGCTTTGCTTTCTGGTAAAATGGATATAGACATTTGGGAAGTAATAGAAGCGGCAAAAACCAAGCCATACGGGTTTCAGGCTTTTTATCCAGGCCCTGGAATAGGCGGGCATTGTATACCTTTAGATCCGTTTTATCTTGAGCATATTGCGAAAAATTATAATTTTGAACTGTCAATGATACATACTGCAGGTGCTATTAATGACAGGATGCCGCATCGTATGATGAATAAAATCTCGTTTGCTTTAAATAGGCACAAAAAAGCAATGAACGGTTCGACCATTTTATTTCTTGGTGTTGCGTATAAACCCGATATTGGCGATGCCAGAGAAAGCCCTGCATTGCTGGTTATGGCACAAGTTGCAAAAAAAGGCGCAAAAATTTTATACCATGATCCGTATATTTCCGAAGTTACCGATGAGCATGGTAACTACTATAAGGGCTCTGAACTTGGTGATGAATTACTATCAACTGCGGATTGCGTGGTGTTTGCAACCAATCATAGCTGCTTTGATGCCGATCGTATAATTTGTAAAGCAAAACTGGTGGTTGATATGCGAAATGCCGTAAAACACGTAGCGATTGAAGACGGGAAGGTTTTTAAATTGTGAAAATGTGTTTTAGATTAAAATTCTTGATATCACGTGCAAAATGCGGCATAATAAATGGGTATGACAGTGAATAATCCCCAGAAACGCCCAGTGCGTTTCTTTAATACTACTGGTCCCTGCAATCCTTGGGATCACTACATGCTTCCCCCGGCAGACCGCCTTGTCGGCGCGCAGCTTCACCGCTATATACGAGATAAGCTATACTGGGTGCTTCACGCGCCGCGCCAAACGGGTAAAACCACGTTTTTAAAAAGCTGGGCGATAGAGATAAACTCCGGCACTGAAGCGGCAGCCTGTTATGTCAGCGTAGAGCGGTGCCAGGGAGTATCTGAACCGGAACGGGCAATTCCGGTAATATGCGAAGCGGTTGCGCAGTGGGCTGGCCGCTACGATCTGCCGCAGCCGCAGCTTATCAACAGGCAGCCGCAATCTCAGCTAAGCCTTGTTTTACAGAATTGGTCAGAGCTTGTCGCACCCAAACCACTTATAGTGCTTTTTGATGAAGTAGATGTACTGGAAGGGAATGCCCTTATCAGTTTTTTGCGGCAGCTCCGTGACGGCTTTGCGGATCGCGGTACAGGGAAGTTTCCGGCATCAATCGCGCTTGTTGGCATGAGGGATCTAAAAGACTATATCACAGCCGCAAAAGACGGAGTTGCGCCTAATCCTGGGTCCCCCTTCAACATAAAAGAAGATTCCGCAGTGCTATCAAACTTCTCCCAAACTGATATTGAAAACCTTTTTGCCCAACGGACAGAAGAAATAGGGCAAACGATAAATAAAGATGCCATAAAATATGTGTATGAGCAATCCCGTGGACAACCGTGGATTGTTAATTCCCTTTTCAAACGCGCCACAATGCGTGTTCTGGACGAGGCAAGCACCGAAACGGTAACGCTATCTCATGTCAGAGAAGCCCGCGAACAAATGGTGCTTGCCAGAGAAACCCATTTAGATGCCCTTGCTTACAGAATGGAAAACCCTGGGGTACGTAAAGTGATGGAAAGCCTTATGACAGGGACTTCCGATCCCTTTTTAGCAGAAAGCGAAAGCTTTCGCCTGTGCCTGGATTTAGGGCTAGTGACAAAAGAAAAAGGAACGCCTTCTGTTGCCAACCCCATCTACCGTGAGGTACTTGCAAGGCATTTGACCTACAGTCCCCAGCTTGCCATACCCGAACCGGAATGGCAGTGGCAAAAACTGGACGGCTCCCTTGACATGGACGAGCTTTTAAAAGAGTTTCAAAAATTTTGGCGGCGCAATTCAGAATTATGGGAACAAAAAATGAATTACACAGAAGCGTTTCCCCATCTTTTGCTGATGGCGTTTTTACAACGGGTGCTTAACGGGGGCGGACGCATTGACAGGGAATACGCCGCAGGCAGGGGGCGTATGGATTTGGCGGTGGAATACAATAAGCTAACATATATAATAGAAATTAAGCTTATCTATTCGCATAACTCGTCTTCCGAAATTTTGGATGAAGGTCTGGAACAAACAGCGATGTACCGTGATAAAATAGACAAAGCTGCCCCTGCTTACCTTATAATTTTTGACCGTCGCCCAAAAGCAAAAGAAAAGCCCTGGGAGCAGCGGCTTGGCTGGGAAATAGTAAACAACATTACTGTGGTAAGGTGTTAATTTTTGATGGTATGTGCAAAATGCGGCATAATAAATGGGTATGACAATGAATAATCCCCAAAAACGCCCAGTGCGTTTCTTTAATACTACCGGTCCCTGCAATCCCTGGGATCACTACATGCTTCCCCCGGCAGACCGCCTTGTCGGCGCGCAGCTTCACCGCTATATACGAGATAAACTATACTGGGTGCTTCATGCGCCGCGCCAAACTGGCAAAACCACGTTTTTAAAAAGCTGGGCGATAGAGATAAATTCCGACGCTGAAGCGGCAGCCTGTTATGTCAGCGTAGAGCGGTGCCAGGGAGTATCTGAACCGGAACGGTCTATTCCGGTAATATGCGAAGCGGTTGCAGATTGGTCGGCAAGTTATGAGCTGCCCCAACCGCCTCTTGGCAACGAACATCCGCAATCCCAGCTAAAAGCGATACTGCGCAGATGGTCAGAACTTGTTGCACCCAAACCGCTTATAGTGCTTTTTGATGAAGTAGATGTACTGGAAGGGAATGCCCTTATCAGTTTTTTGCGACAGCTCCGCGACGGCTTTGCAGACCGGGGCACTGGCAAGTTCCCAATATCAATCGCGCTTGTCGGAATGAGAGACCTGAAAGACTTTCTCACCATGGCAAAAGGTGGGTTTGCGCCAAATCCCGGCTCTCCCTTCAATATAAAGTCAGATTCCGCAGTATTATCCAATTTTTCCCAAACTGATACCGAAAACCTTTTTGCCCAGCGTACAGAAGAAACAGGGCAAGCGATAAATAAAGATGCCCTTGGTTATGTTTACGAGCAGTCCATGGGGCAGCCGTGGATTGTAAATTCACTGTTTGCGCGCGCCACTATGCGTGTTCTTGACGAGGCAAGCACCGAAACGGTAACATTGGCGCACATCAAAGAAGCCCGACTACAGATGACGCTTGCACGGGAAACCCATTTGGATGCCCTCGCCTATCGCCTTAGGGACGCGCGTATAAAAAAAATCATTGAGCCGATAATAATCGGGGATGCCAACCCGGACTTGGGCAGAGAAAATTCCGATGTCCAGTATGCAATGGATATGGGACTTATAAAATGGAATTCCCATGAAGGGCTTACCATTGCGAACCCCATATACACCGAAATAATAACCCGCAATTTGAACTCTGGATATCATGATATAATGCCTCCTCCTTTATCATGGATGTGGAGAAAAGAAGACGGTTCCCTGGATATGGATACCCTTCTTAAAGAATTCCAAAAGTTCTGGCGAAAACATTCGGAAATATGGGAGCAAAAAGCCGATTACACAGAAGCGTTTCCCCATCTTTTGCTGATGGCGTTTTTACAACGGGTACTTAACGGGGGCGGACGCATTGACAGGGAATACGCTGCGGGCAGGGGGCGTATGGATTTGGCGGTGGAATACAATATGCTAACATACATAATAGAAATTAAGCTTATCTATTCGCATGACTCGTCTTCCGAAATCCTGGATGAAGGTCTGGAACAAACAGCGATGTACCGTGATAAAATAGACAAAGCCGCCCCTGCTTACCTTATTATTTTTGACCGCCGCCCAAAAGCAAAAGAAAAGCCCTGGGAGCAGCGGCTTGGCTGGGAAGTAATGGGCAACATCACTGTGGTAAGGTGTTAAAAGCGGAATGTAAGCAAGTGGAAATATGAGGCTGTGGACGGTTAGACAAAATAGATGGCAGAAAAAACAGTATTGATAATAACAGATGCTTTTCCTCCTAGCTTTGCGCCGCGCATGGGATATCTGGCTAAATATTTAGGCGAACATGGTTGGAAAGGTATTGCTGTATCCCCTGCATTTGATCATGAAAAAAATACAGTTGTAAATTTTGAATTTTTGTCTGGCAATATACCATACAAGATGATATATACTCAAAAAAGGAAAAGAAATTTATTATTTAGGGCCATATCATTTTTTATCCCTGATATGCGAATTGCAGCATGGGATTTGAACAAAAAAATGAAATATTCTGTTGAAAATCTGATAGAGAAAAATCAGATAGACATGATCTTATGTTCTTCGGCATATTCGGTGTTTCCGCTTAATATTGCATATAATGTAGCAAAAAAATATGGGATTTCTTGGATCGCTGATTTGCGTGATATTTACGAACAATGCTCAGGAAAACTTTCCCTCATAAGAAGAATTCATACAAAAATAGGTATTCAAAGAAGAAATTCTATACTGAAAAGCGCAAGTATTATAACAACTGTTTCTAAAAAACATGCAGAAGTACTAAGAAATTATGGCTTAAATACATGTGTAATCTATAATGGAGCTGATACCAGTATATTTACTCCAGCAAAATATCATTCTTTAGATAAATTTATAATTTTATATACTGGTAAAATTCGTCCATTTCAATTGTTGAGTCGGGATGTATCACCCCTGTTTTCAGCAATTCAAAAATTACATGCAAACAGCGCAATAGACAACAAACGTTTTCGCGTTCAGTTTTATTCAGATACAAAATCACAAAAAATTATAAATGATTTAAAAATATCTTTTGGCGTGTCAGATTTTATAGATTGTTTTGATCTTGTTTCTTCAGCAGAAATACCAAAAATACTTAATGATTCATCTGTTTTATTGTTGTTATTGGGGAGAGGAAACAAAGGTATTATGACAACAAAATTTTTTGAATATTTGGCTGTAGGACGTCCTATCTTGTGTATTTGGAGTGATGAAGGAGAAGTTGAAGAAATAATAAATAATTCTAGAGCTGGCATAGCTGCAAAAACAGAAGATGATGTTAAATGTTTTATAATGGCTAAATATAATGAATGGCTAGAAACAGGATATACGAAGGAACATGATATTGAAGCAAATAACACTAAAGAATTTTCACGCAAATACAATGCAAAACAATTTGTTGAATTATTCGAAAATGCTTTGAACGCAAAAAACTAATAGCAGCCTTTAAAATTATGCAAGAAGAGCAAAAAAATAAAATAACATACTTTCACCGCCATCCTAAAGCTGGTTTTAGCATGGGCAAAGTCTCGCAAACATATATCCAGGAAATTGAAAAAAAATGGAATGTCAGGCAGCTTTATGTTCCTTGTTATCGCGCCACCCCTGCCAATTGTTTCAGAAATATAGCGTTTATTTTTTTGAATCGGAATAAAAATGGTATAAATCATATTACAGGCGATATTCATTACGGCATCCTTGCGTTAATTGGCTGTAAGTCTGTCCTTACGGTACATGACACCTGCGGCATGGAAAATAAAAATCCGATAAAAAAATTTTTACTAAGCTTACTCTGGTATAAAATACCGTTGTTTCTGGCTACAAAAATAGTTTGCATCTCGGAAAAAACCAGAAATGATTTATTAAAAATAATAAATAGAAAAGATATAAGTGTTATTTATAACGCTGTCGATCCTTTATTCCTACCAGTTCAAAGGGAATTTAATAAAAAAACCCCTATCGTTCTGATTATAGGTACAGGATGGAACAAGAATTTAAGCAATACAGTTTTGGCACTTTGCAATATTGCGTGTCATTTGCGCATTATAGGGAGACTTTCTTCTGAACAAAAAATTCTTTTGGAAAAAAATAATATTGATTATTCAAACCAATGTAATTTAACAGATTTAGAAATAGTTAAGGAATATAATAATTGCGATATTGTTTCTTTCTGTTCTGTTTTTGAAGGTTTTGGTATGCCTCCTATTGAGGGCAATGCTGTCGGAAGAGCTGTATTGACATCAAAAATTGAGCCGATGCTTGAAGTTGTAGGTGACAGTGACAGCGCATTATTTATTGATCCCAAAGACGCAAACAGTATTAGAGAAGGGTTTTTGACAATTATACATGACGATCTGCTTAGAAGCAAACGCATTCAAAATGGTTATAAAAATACAGAACGTTTTAATGCAAAAAATATAGCAAATAAATATGTAGAGCTATATAATATCTTGTTATATTAAAATCTAGAGATGTAATATGTTTTATTTTTTGATGCTAGGCTTTTTTGTTATTATTTCCACTATGTGCAAAAAAAATGCACATAAAATTATTGTTACTCTTTCTTATTTTATTTTATTACTTTTTGCTTCTTTTAGATTCGGGATAGGAATAGATTATTTTAATTTTCATGCTTTTTATATATTTGCTCCATCTCTTTCATCTGGAGATGTTTTAAATAGTATTCATGCTCATCAATTTGAACCAGTGTTTATATTTTTAATGATGATATTTAGACATTTTAATTTGCCATTTACAGCTTTTATTGCTTTTTGTGCATTTGTTTCACTATCTCTTATTTTTTACACTATACAAAAATATTCTTCAAACAGAACCATGTCATTATTAGCCTTTTTTGCTTGTTATTATATGATTTATATTGAGTCTGCTTTAAGGCAAGGTTTAGCAATGGCGATATTTATTTATGCTTTTTATAGTTTCCTTCACAGAGGAAAATTAATAAAATATTATTTGTTAATTATATTAGGAATGACAATGCATACTAGTTTAGTTATAGCTTTTTTTATTCCAATTTTAATAAAAATTAATAATGAATTTTTTTTTAATTTACGTAACATTATATTTATGATAGCTATTTCTTTTGCATTAATACCAATAATGCCCATTTTATTAATGCAAATTGATTCATTGCTTTTTAACGGTAGAAATTATAGCTATTTTATTGATACTAATTTTTTTATTATGGCTATACTATATAGATTAACTATGTTAGCGTTTTCTGTTTTTTTATATATAAAATCTAAAGATAATTTATCAGAAATAGAATTAAAATGTTTAAAAGTTTATATAGGAGGTATTTTAATATATTTTTCATTTTCACCTATGGCTATTTTATCAAGGTTAACTGAATATTTAATGTTTATAGATATTATTTTTATTCCTAGTATACTTATACATTTTTCATTAAAGCAAAGACGTGTATTTAAGGCTGCATTAGTATGTATCTTCATTATTTTGTTTACAAACGACATTGAATCATTTGTGCAAAATAGAAGGTATATTGGTCTAAATAATGTGTTTGATTATAGATATATAACAATCTTCAATAAAGAAGATAAATATGATATGTTAAGATGTAACATTGCTATTAATAGATATTTTAGGCATGAAAGAAGAAGGAATTAATGCATGACAAAACTAACTATTCTTATTTTTGTTGGAACATATTTACCAGGTGTAAAAGCAGGTGGGCCAGTACGTTCTATAGCCAATTTGGTAGAACACCTTGGAAGCCAATTCAATTTCAAGATAATAACAACAGATAGAGACTTAGGGGACACCAACGCTTATTCTAATGTAACCATTGATGGTTGGAATACTGTGGGAAATGCCAGTGTCTTTTATATGTCCCCAAAGTATCAAAATATAAAAAATTTGCTTAGAATATTAAAAGAAACACCTCATAATATTATATATATAAACAGTTTTTTTAATTTTGGATTTACGATAGTTCCGCTTGTTTTGCGTAAGTTAAAGTTGTTTAATAGTCCAGTAATAATAGCGCCAAGAGGAGAATTCATGACTGGTGCTATTAATATAAAACGACTAAAAAAGAGAATATTCCTGGCTATTTCGTATGTTATTGGCCTCTATAATAATTGTACGTGGCAAACAAGTAATGAAAAAGAAGCGCACTGTATAAAAAAATGTAAATTAGTAAAAATAAAAAAAATGTACATAGCGCCCAACCTTCCTTCTATGACATATATAGATGCCATAGATCATTCAAAAAAGGAAAAAAATCTTTTAAAGATTTGTTACATCGCAAGGCTATCAAAAATAAAAAACCTTTTTTATATTTTAGAAATATTAAACAAGATAAAATATAATATAACTTTTGACATTTATGGACCTATTGAAGATGCTTCCTATTGGAATAAATGTCAAACTATTATTTTCCAAATGCCCGAAAACATTTCAACCACCTATAAAGGCAAAATTGATAACTCAATAGTATTAAAGACAATAAGCAATTACGATCTATTTTTTTTGCCAACTTTCAGTGAAAATTTTGGACACTCTATTATTGAAGCAATGCTTGCTGGGACTCCTGTCTTGATATCCGATACAACCCCATGGAGAGGTTTGGAATCCGCAGGAGTTGGATGGGATAAGTCTTTGGATAAACCGCAAGATTTCCTGGATGTTATAAACCAGCTTATTCCCTTGACTGAAGATGAGTATTTTCCTTTCAGAGAAAAAGTATTGTCATACGCAAAAAATTATGCCTTTGATAAAGATTTAATTCAAAAATATCAAGATATCTTTTTGAATGTTTATACTGATGCAGCAAAAACAAAAAAAGGATAATCCATGACGCAATACAATGATGAAATACTTCTAATCACTGGCGGCACTGGCTCTTTCGGCAATGCAGTACTCAGCCATGTTATCAACTCAGGTTTAAAAGAGATTCGTATATTTAGCCGCGATGAAAAAAAACAGGATGATATGCGTCATGAATTGCAAGCTGATAAAGTTAAATTCTACATAGGTGATGTACGAGACAAACATTCCGTTGATGGTGCAATGAAAGGTGTTAATTACATCTTTCACGCTGCCGCTTTAAAACAGGTTCCTTCATGTGAGTTTTTCCCCATGCAGGCGGTTAAAACCAATATTATTGGTACAGAAAATGTACTTGATTCTGCCATTGAACATGGAGTAAAGCGAGTTATTGTTTTGAGTACCGATAAAGCTTGCTATCCCATAAACGCAATGGGCATTTCCAAGGCCATGATGGAGAAAGTTGCACTGGCAAAAGGAAGAGCCTTGGGGAAAGAGGCAAAGACTATTATTTGTGTAACACGTTATGGCAATGTTATGGCAAGCAGGGGTTCTGTTATTCCACTATGGTTAGAGCAAATAAAATCTACCAATGAAATAACAATAACTGATCCGAATATGACGCGTTTTATGATGACATTGGATGATGCTGTAGATTTGGTACTATATGCGTTTAATAATGGGCATAATGGAGATTTGTTTGTACAAAAATCTCCTGCGGCAACGCTCGAAATTTTAGCAGAAGCTTTAAAGGATATATTGAAAAAAAATACAAGTTTTCGCTTTATTGGTACAAGGCACGGTGAGAAATTGTACGAATCACTTGTAACCCGCGAGGAAATGGCAAAAGCAATTGATATGGGAAATTATTTTAGAATACCATGTGATGAACGGAACCTTAATTATGATAAATATTTTGTAGAAGGAGAGGAAAAAGCATCAAAAATTGATGATTATAATTCTCATAATACCCATCGTTTGAGTACAGAAGAAATGAAAAATCTATTATTAAAACTAGATATTATAAAGGCAGAAATAAAATTTTGAGCAAACTTAAGATAGGAATAACTGGACAATCAGGCTTTATTGGTACTCATCTATACAATGAGCTGGGCCTTGAGCCTGAAAAATATGAAAGGATTTTTTTTGAGGATAATTATTTTAATAACCACGATATGTTGTGTACCTTTGTAAAGCAGTGTGATGTAATCGTGCACCTTGCCGCAGTGAACAGGCATTCTGATACTGATGAATTATATAAAATTAATATAGAATTGGTAAATTTGTTTATCGATGCTCTAAATCAGAAAAACGTTAAACCGCATATTATATTTTCATCTTCTACCCAAGAAAGTTATGATAATCCGTATGGAAAGTCAAAGCTGGAAGGGCGCAGACTATTAGAAAAATGGGCACATGAAAATCATGCTTGTTTCACCGGTATGATAATTCCAAATGTATTTGGCCCTTTTTGTTTGCCAAACTATAATTCATTTGTTGCTACTTTTTGTTACAAGTTAATACATGAGCAAGAGCCGAGTATAATAACTGATAGTGAAGTAAACTTAATATATGTATCGTCTCTATGTAAACACCTTTTATCGGATATAAATGATGTATATAAGTCGAATTCACCCATAGTTAAGGAAAAGCTTATACCTTTTGATTTTTCAAAAAAAGTATCTGAAGTGTTGAACTTGTGTAATATTTTTAGCGAACAATATTTTGATAATGGAATTATTCCAATTTTAGCAAATAGTAATGAAATTAATTTATTTAATACATTTCGTTCATATATAGATATTGAAAAAAAATACCCAGTTCCATTAAAACAGAATATTGATGAGCGGGGGACTTTTGTTGGAACAGTCAAAATGGGAGTAGGAGGACAAGTATCTTTTTCAACTACAAAACCAGGTATAACCAGAGGAAACCATTATCATACCAGAAAAATTGAGAGGTTTACTGTAATCAAAGGGAAGGCAAGAATACAACTCAGAAAAATAGGAACAGAAAAAGTGTACGAATTGTATCTTGATGGTGAAAATTCATCTTATGTGGATATGCCGGTGTGGTATACACACAATATTACAAATATTGGCAACGAGGATTTATATACACAATTTTGGATTAATGAGTGGTATGATGAGTCGGACCCCGATACTTTTTTTGAGAAAGTATGAGAACAAATTGGGGTAAAAAAACATGAAAAGACTTAAAGTCATTACAGTGGTAGGAACACGGCCTGAAATAATACGACTATCCTGTGTTTTACAAAAACTGGATGCAAGTCCTAGTATTGAACATATTCTTGTTCATACTGGGCAGAATTATGATTATGAGTTAAATCAAATATTTTTTGAAGATCTTGGTTTAAGGGAGCCTGATTATTTTTTAGATGCAGCCAGGAAAAATGCTACAGAAACTGTAGGCAACATATTAATCAAAATAGACTTGGTTTTGGACAAAGAAATCCCGGATGCCTTTCTTGTCCTTGGTGATACCAATTCATGCCTTTCTGCGATTGCTGCCAAAAAGCGCCGCATTCCAATATTTCACATGGAAGCTGGTAATAGATGCTTTGACCAGCGTGCCCCGGAAGAGACTAACAGAAAAATTGTTGACCATATAAGTGACATAAACTTGACCTACAGCGATATTGCACGGGAATATTTGCTTTCAGAGGGAATCCCTGCGGATCGAATTATTAAAACCGGTAGCCCAATGTATGAAGTATTGCATCATTATATGCCCAAAATTAAAAAATCTGATATTTTAGAAAAATTAAATATTTCTTCCAGAAAATATTTTGTTGTCTCTGCTCATCGTGAGGAAAATATTACCTCAGAAAAAAATTTTGAAAGTTTATGTGACATTCTTAATCAAATAAGCAATCATTATAATCTGCCAATTATTGTAACTACTCACCCGCGAACACGTAAAATGATAGAGGCAAAGGCTGTACAGTTTAATGAAAGCATACGTCTTGAAAAGCCGTTTGCTTTGAGTGATTACCTTGCCCTGCAAATAAACGCAAAGTCTGTCCTTTCAGACAGCGGAACCATTTCCGAAGAATCCTCTATTTTAAAGTTTCCAGCTCTCAATATACGGGAAGCCCATGAACGCCCAGAAGCAATGGAAGAAACATCTGTTATTATGACTGGCCTCAATCCAGAGCGTGTTATGCAGGGATTGTTGTTGCTTGAATATGAAATTATCCAGCATATAAAATATAGAACGGTCTCAGATTATACCATGCCTAATGTATCTGACAAAGTTGTACGGATAATTCTTTCGTATGCAGATTATGCAAAACGTATTATATGGAATAATTAAAAATGCATATACTATTTTTAACTTTGGCGTATCCATTATCCGGCAAGAATATATATACCGACATGATTGACGAATTGGTAAATCAAGGGCATTTTGTATCTATTTGTGTGCAAGACGAAACCAAAAATTCGGGACCGTTTCTTGTTTTATATCGCAGAAATATATGTATCTTTTCAATACCAACAGGGAAAATTACAAAAACATCAGTTTTTGTAAAAGGAATTAATACATTATTACTTGAATATCGATTTCTGAGGGTACTTTCGCGATTTAATTTCAAATTTGTTGATGTTTTATTATATTCAACTCCGCCAATTACATTTCAAAAAATTATTCCATGGTTAAAAAAAAGATATAATTGTGTCTCATATTTATTATTAAAGGATATTTTTCCACAAAATGCAGTTGATTTAGGCATGATTAAAAGCAATGGGTTTTTGCATAGATTTTTTAGAAACAAGGAGAGAAAATTATATCATGCTTCTGATATCATCGGTTGCATGTCTCCTGGCAATGTAAAGTATTTGCTTGGAAATAACTGCGAGCTAGCAGCTTCTCAAAAAAAAGTAAATGTTACACCAAATTGTATTTTGTCTACAGATGATAAAAAAAATGCAAACAAGAAACTTGTTTTAGAAAAGTATAATATTCCTGATGATGTAATACTTCTCATTTATGGCGGGAATATTGGTAAGCCGCAAGGCATTAATTTCCTAATAGAATGTATCAAAATAATAAAGACTTATAGCAAAGTTTTTCTTTTTGTAGTGGGAAATGGAACAGAATTTGCCAAAGTCAAACAGGCAATGGCTACTAACACTATTTCAAATGTCAAATTGCTTGATTTTTTGCCTAATGAAACGTATTATGAATTGCTTGAATGCATGGATGCAGGATTGGTTTTTCTTGATAACAGATTTACCATACCTAACTTTCCTTCTCGTATACTTGATTACATGAATTATTCGAAGCCAATAATCGCTTGTACTGACATTGTTAGTGATATAAAACAGGAGATATGTGACCAAGGTGCTGGCCTTTGGTGCAGGAGTAATGATGTAGAAGGGTTTAAGGAAATCCTTGAAACAATAATTAACGATATAGAATTGTTAATCAATATGGGAAAAAAATCTAGAGAGATATTACTGAAAAAATATTCGGTTAAAACTGTTGTTGCCAAAATATTGAGTGAAATAAAAGACACAAAAAAATTACTTTCTTGATTTGACGCAATGATTTTTACTTTATTTTTTATCCGTTTTTTTGATATTTTCCTCTCTTTCTTTGCAATAGTGTTTTTGCTTCCATTCATGCTACCAATAATACTTGTCTTAAAATTGACAGGCGAACATTATATTTTTTACAGGCAAAAGCGAGTAGGTAGGCATGGAAATGAATTTTATCTATTAAAATTCGCTACTATGCTGAAAGATTCCCCAAATATGCCAGGTGGTTATTTTACACAAAAAAATGATCCAAGAATGTTATCAATAGGAAAATTTTTGCGAAAGACAAAAATAAATGAACTGCCCCAACTTATTAATATACTTATTGGGCAGATGAGCATTATAGGTTATCGTCCGTTAGTAGAAATTCAATATAAACACTACACCCAAGACGTAAAGCAAATTCTCTTCTATATGCGACCAGGGTTATCAAGTATTAGTTCTATAATTTTTAGAAATGAGGAAGAAATATTTCAAAAGATCGAAAGCGGTGAAAACATTTGCGATAGAATAAAATTCTATTGCGAAACAATTATACCATACAAAGGTGAACTTGAGTGCTATTATGCGAAAAACTATAGTGTTTGGAATTATTTTAAATTAATTATTATGACCGTAATTAGTGTTTTACAGCCTAAATCATATTTTTGGAAAAGAGCATTCAAAAATTTACCAGAAATGCCAAAAGAGCTTGCATCATATTTTTAAGAAGAGGAATTTCTTGCTGAAAATAATAACAATTGATAATGCTAAAAATTGGGATCGCATTGTAAAAACTTTTAATACTTTTGATGTGTATTATTTATCTGGGTATGTAAAAGCATTTCAAGTACATGGTGATGGTGAACCGATACTATTTTACTATAGTGATGATAGTATAAAAGCGATAAATGTCGCAATGAAAAATGATATTGCAACCGATAGTAAATTTAATAATTTAATTCCACTAAATAAACTATTCGATATAGCAACACCTTATGGTTATGGGGGATTTTTGGTTGAAGGAAATATTAACAGCAACAGTTTGGAAAAATTAAGAATTGAGTACGAAAATCTGTGTAAAAATGAAGGAATTGTCAGTGAACTTGTTAAATTTCATCCGGTGTTAAATAATGTAGGGTATCAAAATAATTTATATGAAATTAAAAATTTGGGCAAAACGATTACAATTGATTTAAATTCAAGAGAGAATATCTGGAATACACTGAGTAGTAAGAATAGAAATATGATACGAAAGGCTAATAAATCAAATGTAGAAATAAAATGGGGAAGAGATATTGAATTATTTAAACAATTTATACCCTTGTATAATAGTACAATGGATAAAAACAATGCAAGAAATTATTATTATTTTAAGAGTAATTTTTATGATAGTATTTTTTATGATTTAAAATATAATTCGCTTATATTCTACGCTGTTTTTGAAAAGAAAATTATAGCGATGTCTATCATTGTTTTTGCTGGGCAAATGATGAACTACCATTTATCTGCTGCAAGTATTGAGTTTAAACATCTTGCAGCGGTTAATTTATTGTTATATGAAGCTTCTTGCTGGGGTAATGAGAATGGATATAAAACTTTTCACTTGGGAGGAGGGGTAGGAAGTAAAAAAGATAGCTTGTTTGAATTCAAATCTGCTTTTAATAAGAATTCTGTTACAAGGTTTTCGCTTGGAAGAAAAATATTTGATACTCTTAAATACAACGAATTGTTGGAAATAAGAAAAAAGGATTTAAATTTTAAAGAAGATCCATCTTTTTTAATTGGATATAGACAGTAACAGGTTAGGGATTTTAATGAAGACAATTGGTGGATTTTATGAGTTGCTTCTTCCTAAAAAATCATTTGATTATCATCAGAATGCTTTGGCTTTATCAACTGGCAGGGCTTGCCTTCGGATTATTCTCCAAAATCTTAAAATAAGCAAATGCTATGTCCCCAACTATACATGCAATGTAGTCTTAGACCAATTTAATTTAGAGCGTATTCCTTATGAGTTATATAATATCAATGAAAATATGGAGCCGATTAATTTACCTAATATAACCACTAATGAGTATTTCTACTACATTAATTATTTTGGAATAAAGAGTAACATTATTAATAAACTCTATGGTATATATGGCGATAGACTTATAGTTGATAATACTCATGCTTTCTTTAAAAAAAAACAATTTGATTGTTGGTCATACACGTCTGCGCGTAAATTTTTTGGTGTACCTGATGGTGCGTTTTTGTATGGGCCAAAAAAAATTGAAATAGAAGCTGAGCGATTTATTAATTTTTCTATTGAACATAACATTGAAAAACATAAGAAAAATCAAGAGTTCGCATTCAAAAAATTTCAAGAGTATGAAAGAAATATGACATCCGAGGTTTATAGAATCTCATTGTTCTCGGAAAAAATATTATCATTAGTTGACGTTGAATGTGTTGTAGCAAAACGAAGAGAAAATTTCAAAGTGATAAACAATTTACTGGGAGCGCAAAACACATTTCAATTAAGTGATATATCCGATAACGATGTGCCATTTGCTTACCCATTTCTACCTTCCGTAACCCCCCCCCAAAAACCTCTTTGCAACAGAAATATTTTTATTCCAACACTTTGGGCTGATCCATTGGAGCGTGATATTACAACAATCGCTGAACGAAAATTAGCGGAAGATCTTATGCCGTTACCTATTGATGATAGATATGTATCAAGTGATATGGAGTTTATGGCCGAACAAATTATAAAAGTGATGAACAATGCTTGATGTCCACATTCGACCGTTATGCGAAGAAGACGCGAAAACATCTTATAAGTGGAGAAATAACCAAGAGATATGGCGATTTACTGGGTCTCGCCCGGCAGGAGAAGTCACGATTGATGATGAGCTTGCGTGGATACGTAGGGTAATAGCCGATCGAACTTGCAAGAGATTCGCTATCATGGTCGATGAAGTGTATGTTGGAAATATATATTTAACGGACATAAAAGACGGAATCGCTGAATACCACCTTTTCATTGGCGAAGTCGATTATTGGGGCAAAGGGATCGCTCGGCTGGCTTCGGAGCAGATTCTTGTTTACGCAAGGAAGGTGTTAAAATTGCATACAATCGAATTAGGAGTGAGGAAGGAGAATATTGTCGCTTTAAAATTATATCATTCATTAAAATTTAAAAAATATGCTATAAGAGATGGTCTAATACGCATGAAATTGGAATTGCCCAATAGTTAGATTTTTTTATCCAAATACTTTTGCTCTACAGGTGAGATATGTACAATAATGAGATTGTAGCTTTTATAAAACAACTATATCCGAATTCAGAATCAGTTCTCCTTCACTGTCCCGAATTTCTCGGTAACGAAAAAAAATACCTTGCCGAATGTATCGACACAAAATATGTTTCGTACATAGGCCGCTTTGTTTCTGACATGGAAGATAAGATTAAGGAAATAACTGGCGCAAAGTATGCAGTGGCATTGGTAAACGGAACCGCAGCCTTACATATGCTATTATTGGCAATAGGAATAAAAGCAGAAGATGAGGTTATTACTCAATCCTTATCTTTCGTGGCAACTGCTGCGGCGATTGTTCATGCGCGGGCTACGCCTGTATTTGTTGACATAGAACAAAGCACTCTAGGTATGTCACCAGAAAGCCTTAAAAGTTTTCTCAGGGAAAATGCTGAAGTTACAGATGGAAAATGCTTTAATAAAAAAACCCAAAAGCAGATAAAAGCTGTTATCCCCATGCATACCTTTGGTCATCCCGTCAGGATAGAAGAAGTACAAAAAATTTGTGACGAATATTCATTACTGCATATAGAAGATTCCGCTGAATCTCTGGGTAGTTTTTACAATGGGAAACATACCGGAATTTTTGGGAAGGCGGGAATATTCAGTTTTAATGGCAATAAGCTGGCAACGACTGGTGGCGGTGGTATGGTTATTACTGATGACGAGATGCTTGCTGACAGAGTACGATACCTTTCTACTACTGCTAAGCGCTTTCACCCTTGGGATTCTTATCATGAGGACGTAGGGTATAATTTCCGAATGCCGAGTCTCAATGCGGCAATTGGGTTTGCCCAACTAGAATATTTTGACCGTGTACTTGAAAATAAAAGGGAAACCGCATGGTTATATCAAAGGTTCTTTGAGACACTCGGCGTCAAATTCATTACTGAACCAGATAACGCCAAGTCAAATTATTGGTTGAACGCCATCCTTTTTGATGATCGAAAGCAGCGGGATGAATTTCTTGAGTACTCAAACGATAATGGCGTTCAGACACGTCCCGCATGGACATTACTTCATACATTACCTCCATACAAACATTGTCAACATACAAAAATGCCAAATGCAGAATATATCGTAGATCGTCTTGTGAATATTCCAAGTAGTGTTAGGGGTACAATTAATGACTGATATACTTTTCCTTATCAACCGTGCCAAGCCATTGTTCATCGAAGATATTTCAAACTACGAAAAGGAATTATCAGCGATTGTTACTTCTTCCCGTTTTCTTGTAATTGGGGGGGCGGGTTCAATTGGGTCGGCTGTGGTATACGAATTATTCAAACGTAACCCGAAGTTGTTGCATGTAGTAGATATTAGCGAAAACAACATGGTGGAACTTGTCCGTGGTATACGTAGTTCTATTGGTTATATTGACGGGGAATTTGCCACGTTTGCGATTGATTGCGGTTCGGATATTTTTGATTCCTTCATGTTGAATGGGCAGGGGTATGATTATGTATTTAATTTATCTGCAATCAAGCATGTGCGGAGCGAAAAAGATCCCTTCACCCTTATGCGAATGGTGGATGTAAATATTTTCAATACCGATAGGACTATGCAGCAGGCGAAGCAAAAGGGTGCGAGAAAATATTTTTGCGTTTCTACCGATAAGGCAGTGAATCCAGTTAATATGATGGGTACTTCGAAGCGTATCATGAAAATGTTCTTAATGCGTCGTTCATTGGAATTGCAGGTTTCCTCTGCCCGTTTTGCCAATGTTGCCTTTTCGGATGGTAGTCTGCTTTATGGATTTAATCGACGATTAGAAAAAGGGCAGCCTCTTTCCGCTCCTGGGGATGTTCGCCGATATTTTGTAACACCGCAAGAATCGGGGGAATTGTGCCTTATGTCCTGTTTGCTAGGAGAAAATCGAGATGTCTTTTTCCCTAAACTAGGCGATAACTTCAATTTGAGTTTCAGCGAAATAGCAGAGCGTTATCTTTACAGTCTGGGCTATGAGCCCGTTCAATGTAAGAGTGAAGATGAAGCTCGAAGTAGTATAAAAGAACTGAAGACACGAAAAAAATATCCTGTATATTTTTTTGAGACTAACACTACAGGAGAAAAGGATGCTGAGGAATTCTACACAGAGACGGAAATATTGGATATGGAGAGGTTTTATGGTATAGGTGTCATAAAAAATGAGGCACTCTATGATGAACAAAAATTAAAGATATTTACAGATACAATTTTGGCGTTGCGAAAAAAAGGTAAATGGACACGTTCGGAATTAATAGAATTGTTTTATTTTATGGTTCCGGAGTTTCAACATAAAGAAACAGGCAAATTTCTTGATGAAAGAATGTAAAGTGAATTCCCAATACGCCTAAGTCGTTATTGGATATACTTGTGGTATGATAGACAAGCCTGTCTGTAACAAAGGTTTTTGAATGTTGTTTCAATATAAAGGGGAGTAATGTGGAAAATGTAAGCTTGGAAGATGGGCGTATGAGTAAGGCCAAGGATAATGATCTGGAAATAGGTGGTGTGGCTAAAGCAAAGCAAGACGAGGGCATAAGTTTTTTTGATCTTTTTACTGTACTTTGGCGGCGAAAAATCATGATAATTGCCATCACCGTGTTTGCCATGGTTGGTGTTGTGGTTTTTTCAATTATCTCTCTTAAGTTGCCGTCGGAAACATCTCCACTTCCAAACGTATACACTTCCAGAGCTTATATGCTTATAACCGAAGGTAGATTGCCGGCTGCAGATCATCGTGAAACCTTGTTAGGATATGGGTTTAGAAGAGGCCCAAGTTACGCTGATCTTGCCCTGTTTTTGCTTAGGAGTAATGCATTGCTTGATTCGGTTATATATGACGTTACTTTAAGTCGGTATGGCTATAACGGATTGCACACGGTATTAACTCGAGGAATGCTTAGAAGCGGTTTAGGCCCAAGACATAATGAAAATAGTGGTGTTTTATCTGTAAGTTTTACCCATATAGACCCTGTTTTTGCACGGGATGTTGTCAATCTCACTGTTGCCCGTTTGGAAAACCGTTTTGTCGAAATTGGTCTTGAAAGAAGCAGAACCGAACAGAAAGCTCTGGAATTACATCTTACCGAGGTTTTCCAAAACATTCTTCTGCTTGACGAAGAAAGGCGTAGGCTTGAGCAATCGGTTGCCTTTATTCCTTTGACTGGGGGAAGCGTTCCGGCCATTATGGCTGATATTAGCAGGGCCACTATGGAATCGGAAGCAATGCGACAGGTTTATGCACAGCTTAGGGTGCAACATGAAATGTTAAGGGCAAATATGGCAGCAGAAACCACAATGCTTCAAATCTTGGAACTGGCGGAAGTGCCGTATGAAAGATCGGGACCAAGCCGTGCTAGGCTATGTATTATCGTTTCCCTTGTTGCAGTTTTTTTCTCGGTTCTTTTAGCTTTTGCTTTAGAAACCATCTCCAATATCAGAAAAGACCCTGTAGCTATGGCAAAATTAAGGAGGAGAGATGCATAAACGTGTATTTTTCTTAGTGGCCTTTGTATTTTTGGTGGGGCTTAGATTTTATGGGTTTGCCTTGGGAGGGATCGGGACGGCCAACGGCGCGGATGTGCTAATGCTGGCCCGTTCCGATCCAAATTTCAGGGTAACTCCAGGGGATGTGTACACCCTAACTTTTTTACTTGGCGGCGAAATTGTTTCGCACACAATAATGGTGGATTCTGCTTACCGTATTCGTGTTGCAAATCTGGGAATTGTGAATGGAGCAGGGCAAACATTTGCGCAGGTAAGAAGTCGAGTCGAAGCTGTTGTCGCAGGTAACATTCCATTGAGTGGTCCGCAGTTGGTGATAACCCAACCTGCGGTTTTCAGGGTTTTTGTCGATGGCCAAGTACAAAGAGCAGGGGAACATTCGGCTTGGGCTTTAACTAGGCTGTCTTCGTTGGTTGACGACAATTTGACCAGACTTGCATCCATTCGCAATGTTTCGGTTAGATCTGCCAATGGGCAGACGCAGGAATTCGACCTTTTTAGGTTTTGGCGTTTTGGCGACCAAACCCAGAACCCTTATCTTAGACCTGGGGACGTGATCACGTTTAACCAGGTTAGCCGGCTTGTTACTATTCATGGTGCGGTGGAACGCCCTGGAACCTACCAATTGTTGGATGGGGAGAATATTAGGGAACTAATAGAATTCTATGGGGGTGGTTTTACGCCGTTTGTGGATCCTACCAGAATAGAGCTTGTACGGCACCTAAACAGTGAAGATATTGCTGGAAATAGGATTTTTTTGACACTAGACGATTTGGAGAACGGCTTTGAGTTGGAACATCATGATGTTGTAACCGTTCCCACAATTAGCGACTTAAGGCCCGTTCTGTTTGTGGAAGGGGCCGTGGATATCTATAACACGCAAAGGTTTTTTTATCACCAAAGGCTTTATGCAACAAACCGGATAACAGTGCAGTTCCACGTTGGTGAAACTTACGCTTCCATAGTTCAGCGTAACAGGGGGTGGTTTTCATCAATGTCAGATACCGAAAATGCACGTATTATACGCCAGTGTGGTGAAACAATACCGGTAAACCTAAATAATGCGCTTTTTGACGCTGCCTATCGTAGTGAACTTCTGGTTAAGCATAACGATACGCTTCTCATTCCATTTAGGCAATTCTTTATTACGGTAGCAGGGGGAGTTGTGAACCCAGGGCGTTTTCCGTTTATTCCCGATCGTAGCTGGGAATACTATATCGCTTTAGCTGGAGGGTTTAATCCTTCGCGTAATGCCTCTGGGCGGGTTATCATAACTGATATAACTGGAAGGCGTTTGGATCCAAATGAGCCGATAACCCCGGAAACAGTCATTAAAGCCAGGACAAACAGTGTATTGTTTTGGGCCCGTGAAACTGCGCCAGTGCTATCGGTTATAATTGCAGCTATTTCTCTCATTTTTATGATCTCTCGATAAATAAGAAGACCTGATAAAACAAAAAATACTTCATTCCCCTGTTTCTCCTCCCCCCGATCTGTAATCAACAATCTCCTGTTCCACTCCAAGACTTGTTTCCTCTATGCGCCGCAAAAGACCAGCTAATTCAGGTATGGTTTTTGTCTCTTCGCGGATTTTTTTTATCTGGTTTAACGTCGGCTTGCTAAGAGTTCGCGCCCAAGGAAGATATTGGTCAAAAGTATTCGCATCCATCCGCACTGGGGAAACTGGTTTTTCTGCTATATCCCCAATGTTTTGCAGAATAAGAATACCGTCTGGGTCTAAATCCCCAGCATGATAAAAAGTAAATCCAGAAGTTGCAAGAATTTTTATCAAAATCGATACCGCTCGATTGGGATATCCACCCGTATACAGAAAACAATCATAGCGTGAACTGTTTTCATATTCGTCATTGTTACGCGGACTGCCAAGCGCAAAAAAAGTTTCCTTGTTTTCTACGGTCAGCACTGTTTTTTCGTTTTTTTCAAAACAGGGTTTTATGGCACCAAATGCCTCTGCACTTTCAAGGGGTATGTTCAATACCAGACCTTCGGAGTTTACCATTGGAGATTTTGCACTCTTGAGCTCAAAAACAAGTTTCCCGGAAATCATTGTTTCCGGATATGAGCGTTCCGGTAAAATAAGATGCTGAAATTGCATTGTACTTTGCGATCGCGCCAAAAGAGGCGCACAAAGGGAGATTAAATTTTCCAGATGTTTTGAATCGCTGAATAACTGGATGGATAATGCACGAATCGTAATTTTTTTCAGGTTTTCGGAATCACAGGAAAACTCCAAAAAGCGGACAAACTCTTCCATGGTTTTTTGATTAAGCCCCTGCCCGATTTCACGAAGACCAAAGTTTATGGAAAAATACCGTAGCAGGGTAATAATGCTTTCCGTGGCGCGTGTCTTTCTCATGTTTGCAATTTTCGTGTCAAGCATGTTCCTTATTTTTGCCACTTCCTGCTTTGGATATGGGTTATTGGTTTCTTCAAAAAGCGCCTCAAAGTTTTCACAATTCAGTGTTTTTAGGCGTTCACCTCTGCCGTGTTTTTCCCAGTGGAGTTTCACTATTCCTTTATGTTCAAGCAATTCTGCGGCTTCAAGGTAGGATTCCTTTTCATCGGGAGGGGCGGTGTCAAAATCGGGGAACAGTATTGAAGAACGAACCCGTAGGTAACCACGGTCTTCTTCGTTAGAAGCTGTAGCAAAATAACGGGCGGTTAAGGCACCGGTTATTTTTTCTTTCCAGTTCATCATTCTGGGGCAACCCCAATTTCAATGTCGCTTAGATCGTATGTGTCAATGTGGCAATCCCGCACTTTTACCGCATTACCGAAACGGCTAATAACATTAATCCTGTCCATGTACGGCGCAATAGCCTCAATCTTTTCCGGTGGAACCGAGGTTATTATTTGCAGATTAAGGTTGTTGTAAAACGAAAGTATTTTGCCAATCCGTTCATCGTCCATGCGGTTAAACGCCTCGTCAAAAATGACCAGCCGCACCGTAGTTTCCAGGCGCGCCTTGTAGAAGCGGTAAAAACTGGCGGCAATGGCCACATAGTAAGGCGTCTGGGATTCGCCTCCGGATTTTTCCTTAAGCACCCGTGAAAGTGAAAGAATCACAGGATTACCTTTGTCGTCAAGATTGTCCGTTTCCTTGATTCTGATGTCATAATGAAAATACGTGCGGTAATCGCAAATATCGCGCAACTCTTTTGAATCCAGTGGAGAGTTAAGAATACGGTCAAAAAGTTCCTCCGCAGCCTTCTTTTCTTCCGGCGCGGTAAGCTGAGAAAAAAGAGTGTCTTCGCTGGGTGGTATTTTAGCCGCTTGGCGTATCACCTCTATCTGCCCCTTGCGTTCGCCCAACTCTTCAAGGTGAAACCAGTACTGATCTCTGCCAAAATGCAAGGTGCGAAGAATTTCGTTAATCTCTTTGAAGCTTTCCCTGGCTTCTTCGATGTGCTCGTTCAACCGGGAAATAAAGTGGTCCTTAAATTCTTTTTCCGCGTCCTTGTAGGCTTTGGCTATTTTTTCACGATATTCGGGCAATTCCGATGTTTCAAGACGTTTTAGAAGCGTTTCCGCCTCCGCATTTTCACTTGGCTCCATACCCAGTAGATAATGAAATTCGCGCTCGTAATCCGCGACCAGTTTGCTGTAGTCCTTTCTGTTCGTTTCGGTGTGGGTTCTAAAGGCTTTAAGGGTGGATTCATAGGTATTGGTAAGATCTGCAACGCTGTTTTTGGAAAGTTTGTCCTCCGCATAGGTTTCGCACTCGGCTATCATAAGGGGATGATCGCCTGTAAAGTTTTTGATTGCTTCCTCTTTTTCTTCCTTCGATTGAGTAAAAACCGCCACGTTGTTCTGGTAGTTGGACAACCTGGCGTTTAGGTTGCCTAGCCGATTCTGCAAACTGTCGTTGTCGTTTCTTAAAAGGTTAAGCTGTTCTTCCAGTTCCCTGCGCTTGTTTTCCAGTTCCTTAAACGATGTAGTATCCACTGCGGCAAGTTCCTTTTCCGCATCGGCAAGCTGGTTTTTAAGTAACGCGGAATCTGCAATGGAAGGATAAAGTATTTTTATTTCCGGCAGGAAGCGTAAAACCCTATTGCAACAATCTTCTCGGTTGCGGGCATCCCGTTCTTCCCGTTCGGCACTTGCCAATTCCGCTTCAACGCGCTGGACTTCGGCTGCAAGAAATTTTCGCCGTTGTTCCAGAGCCGCCTTTCCCAGATAATGCCAACGGTAAACCTCTTCCTTAATCCGGGATGCGGTGTGGTTCATGTAGGTCATGCATTCTTTGGTAACAGCGGAATCATAGGTTTTTAGGTTTGCAAGATTTGCCCGCATCACCTTTCCCAAAATAAAATTTATATAAATCTGGGCATAACCTTCGGCCTTAACAGTCTCGGCAAGCGAACCCGGTTTTACAGCGGCGTTTCGCATTTTTTCGATATTGGGGATAAACGCGCCTGCCACGGAACGGGGAAGACGGTCATAAACTTCCAGGGCTTTTTGAAAGTGTGCCGGATCAACCAGAATCGCGAAACGCCGCGTATTCAGCCAGCCTTCAACAGCATCCACCCATTCCAGGTCGATAATCTCCGCCGCTTCCGCCAAGAAGAAAGCCTCTATGCCGGCTTTTTTCAGGGCGGCCCTTAGTTCGCTTGGGGCGTTAGGATAACGGAGAATGCCCCGTTCCAGATCTGCCAGTTCGGAACGTATGTCGCGAAGATGTTCCGTGGTCTCGTTTTTTCTTCGTTCGGCGGTGTATCGCGCGTCCTGGTATTTTCTGGTTTCTTCAGCAAGGGCTGCTTCTTCCCCGTCAAAATTTTCCGTAAGTTTACGACCCAAAAGAGCTTCGCACTGGGACTTTAGCGTCTGGTATTTGTCCGCGTGTTTTTCTTTCTCGGAAAGATCGTGCTGTATGCGTTCAATGCGCGTTCTGATTGTCTCGTAAAGTCGATGAGCATCATTAGCGGCAAGGCTTTGATCCAGAGCCCGCAGTTCGTGTTCCGTGGTAAGCCGCTTCTCGTTTGTGGAAGCTATTTCCCGATTCGTAAAATCCAGTTTGTTTTGCGTTTCCACAAATTGGCGAGAAGCGTTGTCTTTTTTCTGTTTTTCGTTTTCCAGCTCTATTCTTAGCTTTAGGTATTCCTGCTTCAGAATCAGGTCGCTGTATTTTCGCCATTCCACAGCCTTGGCACATATTTTTTTCAGGACGCCAATTTTGGCGATTGCTCCTTTTGCCTGTCGATCCGCTTCTTTGTAGTTTTCCAAATTTTGTTTCATATCCTGAATCGACACCGGATTATCTTCCAAAATATAATCGCACACAAATTGATCGATGGAATCCAATGGCTTAAATCCGATGGAACGGGTAAGCGAATCCAGATAGGGGTTTACTTCTGGTTGCCGTTTGTACACACCCAACCGATTGGTCAAATCCTTTATATATTGCTGCTTGGTGGGATAATCGTAAAAATTATTTTTCGCAAGAATGTTTTTAAACTGGCGGAACAACAACGGTTCGCCGTTCTCGTTAAGAACGCTTATATCTTTTATCGAAATGGCAACGGCAGAAGTCTTTTGAGAACCAACTTCCCCAATCCAGAAATATTCCTGAAAGCGGTTATCTCGCCGCGCTTCTATACACACGCCACAGGCAAAGTCTTTACCGGCAGCATTCGAACCGGTATGATGCCACTGGAGCATAACGTGGGCAATGGTATCCCCCCGGCGGTACTCGGTGGACTCGCTGCCGAGCTTGCAACGAACATAGCCCATCAGATCGCGGCCACCGCTGCGGCGATCCTCCGCAGCGGAATTGAAACGCGCCATTCGCAGGCTGGCCGCCATCACGTACTGGATCGCGTCAATTACGGTGGATTTACCGGAACCATTGTCGCCAGCAAAAAGACACCTGTTTCCAATTTCTATAACCGTATCGTCAAAATTATGCCAGTTTACAAGTCGCAAACGTTCCAGCGTTATCATTCTTCAGCCTCCACATTAGCGTCTTCTTCAAAACCAGAGTTGCCTTTGCTTTCCAGTACGGCTACGGCAATATCCAAAGCGTTGCGATCTATGCTCAGTGGGATGCTGGGGTAAAGCTGGACAATCCCTTCGGGGTCGGCATAATCATGCGACTCTACGGATATTAGTTTGCAGGAGGAAAGGCGAGTTAAAACTTTTGTCAATGCTGTTTTTTTGATTTCATCACCTGTCATCGCGTTATATTTGTCCTGAAAGTCCCTGATACTGACAACTGGAAATTTCGTCAATGATACTTCTAGTTTTTTATCTTCGTATAACAGACGCAGAACCAGAACCGCGCAGATTTCATCTTTGGTAAAAATCAAACGGGTGTTTCCAGAACCCCGAAACGCGACCACACCAAGGCTTTCATCGCGCACCAGAGTTGCTTCCATGCAGGAAAACCATGCTTCAAAGAGTTTAATGTTCCTTACGGTAAAATTGTACAGTTCCCGTTCCTTGTCAATACCGCGAATGATAAATGTTTTTGAAGTCAGTGTTTGTACCGCCGATTTAAAACGCTCAAATTCATTGCTGGAAAGGTCTTGTATCTGGCCAAGGGCATCAAGGTCTCGGTTCATGTTCCTTCCCCCACGTTTTTACTGTTTTTGCGAAAACGAATATCTGGAACCACATAATCGCCAACTTTCACCGAATCTGTTTCTGGATTTTCTTCGACAATATAGCTAAAACTTTTTCTGGAATCGCCATAGAGCAGGGCATAGATAAAACGTATAAAAGTATCTTCTCCATCGATAAGTTCCGTGGGAATTAAGATTCCGTCTTTTCCGCCGTGTTCATCAAGCCACTTGCCTATTTTTTTGATGGAATGCTGTTTTCTCATGCGTTCAAAAAATTCCTGTTCATGTTTGTCCAAAGCCTCAAGATCGGTTTTTGAAGAAACGGCTGTAAAGTTTCCCTCCTCCCGTTTCTGCTGAAGTGTCAACGTCGAAGGGGACAAAAACCGGACGCGGTAAAGCCCATGTGCGACAGCGGCTCTCACTCCTTCATCGCCGGAGTGAATGGCCTTTATAAGCAGCCCTATTTTTCCTGCCACAGTACTGTCCGGTTCTATGTAGGCTTTGATAATTTCCGTACTGGCTCTGGAATAGGCAGCGTTGCGCCTGTCGATTTCGTCTTCCAGCGGATCAACGGCGCGAAGATCATCCCGGATTTCTTCCAGCATGGCTTCCAGTTTCTTCCTGCATTCGTCGCGGCTGGTTTGAAGTATACGCATATATCTACCGGCACTTTCGTCAAGCCATTTGTCGTCGCGGAGCAAGGCTGCCACTTGTTTGAAAATACCCAATCGGTACCTGGAAACATTGTCGGAAGTTTTCAAACGTTTGTAAGCCTTGTCCAGAACTTCACCCATGTAAAGATTGTAGTGTTCGTGTAACACTGCGGAAGCCTTGGAGCGGATTGTTTCTGCGTTAAGATTGTCGTAGTATCCCTTGATACTTTGGGACAGCACTTTTAAGGAATCGATCAGCGAACAGGTTTCTTCATGCGCCTTGAGCACCGCATGGTGTCCGTCTTTTTTTACCGTTTCACCGCAAAGCATGGAATAAACGGTAACAACATGACTTTCGTACTCTGTTTTCAGTCCACCGTCAATGTCAACCAGAGCTTTCATAAACGGTTTGCCCCAAGAAGTAATGTTAATGACTTTTGTGAAATCCGCCAGGGTTTCCTCCCCCAGCCAGCCGGTGTTGATAAAACGCCGCAAAAACTTGCTTGCCAACACCCGTTCATCGGCGTGGGGGTTTCCCCCGGTACCTGTGCTTCCCAGTTTCCCGACAATGGGAACACCAAAGTCCAGATCCCGAACGCCGGATTCATCTCGGGAAGAAACCTGACCAGAACTAACCCCAGCCCCACTAATCGGTTCATCGTACAGGGATTCCTCGCTTTCCTCGGCCAAAGTATCCCGATGAAGAACCAGATAGTTCATAAACTCCCGAACTACCAGCTCACGTTCAAGCCCTCGAGTATTTTCCTGGAAAAGCCGGTAATACAGCACCAAAAGAGCCGCATAGTGCTGCCGGTTCGCGCTTGCCAAAATAGAAAAAAAATTGTCTGGCAAAATGGAAAAAACACCAGCAGACATTCTTAATGTTAGCGTGAAGAATGGCTTTTGTCAAGGATTTACGCGGTTTAAACTGAATTTTCAAGACAAAATACCCATAGATGGCAGCTCCGTATAAAGTAGTTTTTCATGCTCAAGTAAGGTAAAGCGGCATCTACCCGATTCTTTTTTGGCCTCCAGTATGGGTGAAGCTCTATGCTTTTGAACTGAGAAAGGAGAAGGCAAAATGGTTGCAAATTATAAGGAAGTTCTCTACGACAATGAAACACTTGACACCCCAAACCTTGTGCTTCGCAAATTCAAAAAGGAAGATGCCGCCGATATTTTTGAATTTGCTAGTGATGATGAAACTGTGCTTTTTTTGACATGGGAGAGGTACAAAACTATTAACAAAACAAAGGCGGTTATTGTTAACTACTACTGGCCAAAGCCAGGAATTTTTGCCATAGAATTGAAAACGAACCGAAAGTGTATCGGTTGTATGGATTTGCGGCTGATGCCAGAACACGAGAAAGCCAGCTTCGGGTATGTACTTAACCGCCAGTATTGGTGCAAAAAGTGCGTTGGCTTTCCATGATGTATCATTGTAGAAATGATGCGCTGGTGTCGGGTATCCAAGTCTCACCTCTTATTCCGAGTAATATTCAAATATACCGCAGCTATTCCCAGTATACAGGGGAAGAGATTTCTTCCCTTTCTCGCAAAAAAAATTAAAAAATACTTGCACCAAACCACAGGATGTGCTATGATTGCGTATGCCATTGGCTTGGAACGAGATCAAAGCAAGAGCGGCCGCGTTTGTCAACGATTGGAAGGACAAATCCCCGAATGCGCGGGAAGAGGCCGACGCGCAGTCGTTCCAAATCGAATTCTTCAACATTTTCGGCGTGGATCGCAAGAAAGTCGCCGTTTTCGAGAACAAGGTAAAGCTCTATAGGGACAGGCAGGGCCTGTTCGAAAACGCCGCGGCTTCCTCCGGGTACATCGACCTCTTGTGGAAAGGCCATATCCTTATCGAGATGAAAAGCCCCGGCAAAGACCTTGAACGCGCGTATGAACAGGCGAAGGGTTACGCCCTTGCGCTGGACAAAAAGGATTTTCCCAAAGCCATACTGATATGCGATTTCGTTAATTTCCATTACTACAATCTTCTTGAGGACGGCAAGCAATACCGTTTCCAGTTGACGCAGTTGCCGGATCACATCGAGATTTTCGGCGATCTTGCCGGCTACAGGGACATCGACCCGTTCAAACGCTGGGATCCAGTCAACATCGAGGCCGCCGTCAAAATGGGGGAGCTTCACAAACGTTTGCGGGAAATTGGCTATTCCGGGCATCAGCTTGAACTGTACCTTGTCCGCCTGATGTTCCTCCTGTTCGCCGACGACACCGGCATTTTCGAACCGCCGAATATGTTCAATAGATATATCATTGAACGCACCTGCGAGGACGGAAGCGACCTTGCCCTGCACATCCAGAAGATATTCGAAGTGCTGGACAAGCCCAAGGACAAACGCCTGAAAACCATAGACGAGCAGCTTGACCGGTTCCCCTACGTCAACGGTCAACTGTTCGCCGAACGGCTGGATAGCGCCGACTTCGACCGTCCCATGCGCGACACCCTGATTGAATGCTGCGCGCTTGACTGGAGTAAGATATCGCCCGCTATTTTCGGCGCGATGTTCCAGAGCGTGATGAACGACGAGGAACGGCACGACATCGGGGCGCACTATACGAGTGAGGAAAATATCCTTAAATTGATTCACCCTCTGTTCCTTGACGGGTTGCGGGAAGAGTTTGAAAAAATCAAGAAGCTTTCCCCTTCGTCCCGGCGGGAGCGGCTGATCAAGTTCCACGACAAGCTGGCTTCCCTCACGTTTCTTGATCCCGCCTGCGGGTGCGGAAATTTTTTGGTTATCTGTTATCGGGAATTGCGTCTGCTGGAACTGGAAATACTGGAACTGCTGTTGGGAAAAGATCAGGTTCTTGACGTGCATGGCGAAATCAAAGTTAACGTGAACCAGTTTTACGGTATAGAGATCGAGGAGTTTCCGGCGCAGATAGCGCAGGTCGCTTTGTGGCTGGTCGATCACCAGATGAACCTGCTTGTCCGGGAACGCTTCGGAACATATTTCGTCCGCATCCCACTGACCGCCTCCGCGTCGATTCGCCATGCCAACGCCTTGGCGATTGACTGGGAGGATATCGTCAAGCGGACGGAGCTGTCGTACATTTTGGGGAACCCGCCGTTTTTGGGCGCGCGGATAATGAGCAAGGAACAAAAGGCGGAAGTGAACGCCGTTT
>Ga0209755_10001042_pt1 | contig 46245 bp, 51 predicted proteins | sample TergutCo191P1_FD_187301 | JGI IMG/M metagenome (GOLD analysis project Ga0209755, IMG submission 187301) | Cornitermes sp. P1 segment gut microbial communities from Petit-Saut dam, French Guiana - Co191P1 (SPAdes) (version 2) | ecosystem: Host-associated > Arthropoda: Insects > Digestive system... | reverse complement strand
CGGGGGGTGTTACAACCGGGCGACATTCGTCGCAGTATGGGTCGCATGGGTCGTCGCATTCCGGTGGGGTTACAACCGGGCGACATTCGTCGCAGTATGGGTCGCACGGGTCATCGCATTCCGGTGGGGTTACAACCGGGCGACATTCGTCGCAGTATGGGTCGCACGGGTCGGCGCATACCGGCGGCGGGTCGCAGAGTGGGCAGTCGCAGTCTTCGCTATGGACTACGTTTATTTGCGTTGTACCCGAGATTGCCGTATTTACCGTGGATGTTGCACGTATCGTTAATGCTACGGGAACTTGGGTTGCGGCTACGGTAAGCATACCCGAGGTTACGGTGTACATAGCGTTGGCTATGGTTGTGCCTACGTTGTCTGCGCCTTCCACTGCCCATGTTACCGTTTGGGCGGGGCCGCCTTCGCCTGCAACCACTGCGCGGAATACCTGTGTTTCGCCCGGCAAAATTACTGTTATGCCTGCGGGCGAAGACGTTACGGTTACGCCTGTTACTACTATCTGGTTGCTTATTGCAATTACTGCTTCACCGTAAACGCCCGAGCCGTCCTGTGCGGTTGCGCGTACGGTTACGCTGCCGTTGCCTACGGGTGTAAGCAGGCCTGTTTCGTTGATTGTTGCGGCTGTGCCTGTTGCTACAGACCATGTTACGGCTGTGTTTGTGGCGTTGTTTGGTGTTACCGTTGCGCTCATTTGCAGGGTCTCGCCGTTTGCGGTTATCGCGGTTGCGTCGCCTGCGCCCGCTACGGAAATCGCCGTAACTAAAACGGTGGGTACATTGTCGGAGCCTGTGTAGGTTAGTGTGATGTTTGCGGGGGGGATGTTGTCATAGGCCGGAGTCATGTGTCCCCAAAAAGCGCGGAAATCATTTGGGCCGGCAATATCTACTGCCGAGCTAATCCCTGTTCCGCGGATTGTGTCCTCAATGCGAAAAGAGGTACTGTCTCTCTCTCCTATTGCACGGTAATAAAACGCAAAAATTTCATACTCTCCTGCGGGCAATGCGTTTGCGGGCGGGGTATACATCATAAATGACGTAGCAAGCCGTCCGTCTTCCAAAACCCAGTTGCGGGGAGCCATACTCCACCCGTCCAACACATCATCATCAAATCTAAACACATTTTGATGGCCTGAAGCCTGGACAGTACCTGCGAAGGTGGTAATATCAATATCTACGGAGTTAGCAGCGCGGTTTACCGGTTGGATTACCGTAGTATCAAATGAAAACGCAACTGCTGCTCCAAAAAACGGTGCGGGGGTATCCACCGTAAATACAAGACGATATATTTGCTCCCCGCCAAAAACCCTTACTTCTTCTTCTACAAAGCGTACACTTACTTCGGCGGGACTTGCAAACACTACATTTATGCTTGCAAATACCAGAGTAAAAGCCAAAAACAAGGCGATTACTTGTTTGCTTTTTTTCATACTAAATTCCTCTCCTTTAAATCTCAAATTTTTTAGCCCCAGTTAGCCAAAATTTCCATGATATCCGAGGCGTTTACTTCTCCGTCGCTGTTAACATCTGCACGGCGGGCTACTTCGCATGATTGCGGGGTAATCTGCCCCCAGTGAATAAGAAGCTCCATGATGTCCGAGGCGTTTACTTCTCCGTCGCCGTTAACATCGCCCGGCCTAAATTGGCTAACGGGTGGAACTCCCGAAGGCACGTTTGCGGTAGGGATATTGTTAAACTCGGGATTGCGGAAATGCCCCCACATATAGCGTACTATGCCGGATTGTGCAGAAGCTAATATATCTACGCCGGCAGAAACACCTGTACCCGTTATCGTGTTTTCCACAACAAAGGTTGCAGGTACTACATCACCTGTTGCGCGGTAATAGAATGCGAAAATATCACGGGCTTCGCCGCCGGGGATTAGATTTGCAGAGCCTGCGGTGTAAACCATAAACGATGTGGCAGTCCGCCCGCCGGATACAACCCAGTTTCGCGGAGCCATACTCCAGCTTCTTTCATAAACTTGCCCCATCAGTCTAAAGATAGTTTGATGGCCTACGACGCCTTGTGCAATCGCGGGGGTAACATCTGTAAAATCATTGCGGTGTACCGGCTGCACAACCGCATTGTCGTAAGAAAACGCCAACGCAACAGCACTAAACGGCAAGGGCGATGTTGCAGAAGCTATCATCCTGTAAATATCGGGCTGCCCGTCAACGGCCTCGTGGCGGAAGTTAATAAACACATCTGCGCCGGCTAAGCGACGGTGCAACGTAACCTGCTGATAGCCTGTGATGGTATAACCAAACACGCCTATCAACGCCACTGTTGCTTCTGTATCGTCTTCCCAGTTGCCTACGATGGAAACGGTGCGGGTGTTGCCCATACCTTCTACTCCTGTTACGAGTGCGCCTGTCACCAGTACATTTGCAGGTGTGATTACATTGGCGGCGATGTTTCCGTTAAAGGTTAGCGTTAGCTCCTGTGTTGTTTCCGTACCTGCTGCGCCGCTTGCGGTTACGTTTGTAAGCGCGATACTGCCCGGTGCTACTATAACGGGGTACGGGATGGGTGCGTTTTGGATGGGTGCGAATTGGTTGGGTGCGTACTCCCAACTGGAGTTAACGCTTATGTCGTAGATTATTATTGTTTCGACATCGTCAGGATTGTACGGCCTGTGCGGAGTACCGATTCTGACTGCGCGCCACATTCCCGGGCCGTAGTCGGGGCAAAGATGTTCTCCGGTTATGGTGGTGGTTAATACAAAATGCCCGTCGTTGGCATTTAACATAGCTGTAGTCGCCATGCCGCTGTATTCCCACTGGAAAGGCGAATTTGCGCCGTCGAACACGACAAAGCTATCGGGCAATACATCAGGCATACGTCCGCGTATCACCAACTCGTCGCCTATTTGCAAATGGGCAGAAAGAATATAAAGGGTATCCCAGTTACCGTAACGCTCGCTAATCTCTATATATCTTACGCCGTTATCTTCTCCGACGGTAAGGGTTGGATTGCCGGAAACGGAAAGAGCCTGCCCGCCAAAGTTATGATGATAAAGTTGCGTGTCGGGCGTGGTAGTCTGCCAGTCTGCCCCGTCGTCGCTAAGGAACCAACGCAAGCAAAACCACGCCGGTTGAGCGGGCGTTATCATGTTTGAGCCTGCGCTTGTTAATCTGTAGGGTGGGATACGTACTTCCGTACCGTTATCGAGTGTAAGTACTATACTGTGGATGGAAAACATGTCGTCTACAAAGCCAATCCCTCCGACCGCTGCCTCAATAGGTACGATTTGGATATACGGCCAGCCCTGCATATCAATATTGTCTACAGTTACATGATTCCAGCTACCGTAGGGGGAGGGTGGTGCGCCTAGGTTGCCCCATGCGTGGTAGGGGTAGCCTTGCCCGTTAAAACGCTGTACAAGAGCCAAGTCTCGTCCATACGCATTGTAAAAGTAAAACTCCAAGCTTACTACATCGTCGGGGTCTATATTAAAGTCTGCAAGGCGTATCCTTGCGTTGCCCCAGTCTGCCCAGTTATTAAAGCGGGCAAAATCAACCTCCGGCCTGGCTTCTGCGCCGTTACCTATTAATTCATCCAGTGGTATACGGACGTTTGCACCGCCGACCGTAAGCACAGCATTACGGATGTCAAATACATCGCCTGCGCTGCGCCCAAACGCGCCTGCCCATGGTTGATACGGAGAAATTTGGATAAACTCGTCCGTATATTCCAGTTCCACATTGGGTATTACTATCGTTGCCCAGTCGCGGGTGGGTGCGTGGTCGTTGTGGCTTAATGTTACCCAGTAGGCGGAGTTGTCGGTACGAGACGCGGTAACGGCTTCGCGACCCCATGTGATATTGCGGAAGTCAAATTGGATTGCCGTTACTTGGGCATAATCAATACCCTCCAGAGGTATCCATGCCGCTCCCCAGGCTTCTTGCAATGTAAATCGTACAAAATGGTCTCCGTCACAATCGGAGCCGCTGCTTGCAAACGCAACTGCCGGCATTAAACTCACAGCCATTATCGACGCGAGTATCCAAGCGAGCAAGCGTTTACGTAAATTGCATTGTTTCATAAACTAAAATCTCCCTTCACCGGCGCAGTGTGCGCCATTTTTTTTAAGATAGCAAAAAACATTGTACTGCGCACACGCAAACAGAAGGTGTGCAAATTGCACACATTGACATTTCGACAATTATAAATATAATGAATTTTGTAACAACTAAAGGGGGGTACAAGGGGAGTTAGTACTTTATGCAAAAAAAAAAAATAGCTACCAGTACCTTGTTGCAACGTCTTTTTAAAACATCTTCTATCAACCGCTTTTTCAATCACTACGGTGACGAAATGCAAGCGGTTACGTTCCATGAATACATAAATGATTTGTGTGCAAAAAAAGGCATTACCGCAGAAAGCGTTTTAAGAAAAACCGATATAGAGCGCACCTACGGCCATCAGCTTTTTAGAGGTATCCGAAAGCCTACCCGCGACAGGGTTATCCAGCTTGCGTTTGGCTTTGGTATGAACTATGACGAGCTGCAAAAGCTGCTTTCTATTGCACGCAAAAGCCCGCTTTACCCAAAAATAAGACGTGACGCGATTATTATTTACGCGCTAAAAAATGAGTACAGCATTATCGAGCTGCAAAACGCATTGCATGAGATGGAGCTTCCTATTTTGGGCGAGGAGCGATAACATGAGCCTAAAAGAAAACTTTTTGCGGGATAACCAAGATACGGACATTTTGCCGGAAATTTCCTCCCGATTTACTCCGCTGGAGCTTTTAGGGAGCAACGATTTTGGCCAGACATTTTTGCTCTCAGAAAATATTACCAATGATTTGTATGTATTAAAGTCCTACGCCGGTGACGCAAAAAATGAGGCGGAGCTACTGCACGGCCTTTCGCACAAAGGCCTGCCCGCCTTCGAAAAAGCAATAGAGCATATGGGAAGGCAGTATGTTTTGCGCAAGCACATAAGCGGCGAAACACTGGAAAGCTACGACGACCCCTCCATAAGCACGGTGTTAAAATTGGACATCCTTATACAGCTTTGTGATGTTGTTATTTACATACATTCTCTACCGCAGCCGATTATCCACCGCGACATAAAACCGTCCAATATTATAATAAACCCCGAGACAAACGATGTTACGCTAATTGATTTTGGGATTTCTAGGATATATGACAAAAACGCTGCAAAAGACACGGTTTACTTTGGCACAAACGAGTTTGCCCCACCCGAGCAATACGGCTTTGCCCAAACAGACCAACGCACAGATATCTACTCCCTCGGCATTGTAATGAAATACCTGTTTACAACGCAACGATGGCCGGAGCATATTGCCGAAAAATGCACACAGCTTTCTCCAAACGCCCGTTTCCAAAGTGCTGCCGCACTAAAACGAGCTTTGTTAAATTACAAAAATCGGGTAAGGCGGCGCGTAACCGCAGTAGCGGTATGCATTCTTGCGTTGTGCGTTACTTTTTTGGTTGTGCCGGCGGCGTCAAATCTCTTATCCGAGCCTGCGCCGCAGCCCTTTTTCGAGATAAGCCAAGATGAATTTAGGCAATTTGCGCTATATCGGCATTCCGATTTTTTGCGGCAAAGATACCATGTGGTGTATACCTATATTGCAGGGGAGGGCTTGCGGCTTTCCGGCAGAAACAATACCTGGGAGACTATAGATTTTTATATAGGCGCGTTCCCGCCGGGGGAATATCTTTTAGTCGTCGACTTTTATGCAGAGGATGACTCCGTCGTTTTCGAACTGGGCATCTCCGAAGGTCCACCATGGGGTATCTTTGCACACACCTCCGAAAATACAATAGAATACAACCTCCAAATAGAAGCCATAAACGGCGAAAACAAAGCAACCGTTGTACTTTTTGATGGGGCGCAATCCTATCAGCGTGCGATTCAATTGCAAACAAATTATATTGGACGCGATGTTCCCTATCCGGATTTTATAATAAGAAGCATACGGCTTTATGAAAAAGACACGCCTTCTTACATCCCGACCCTACTAACCCATACCCTGCCGGATGAAGCAACCACCCCGCAGCCGCTACCCTTTTTCGAAATAAGCGAAGCCGAGTTTATAGAATTTGCAACAAACGGGGGCATAGCGCGTACCGAGTTTTTGCGGCGTGCGGGTATGCCTACGCTTACATTTATCGAGGGCGAAGGCTTGCTGATTTCCGACAGATACAATGCTCATTATGCCGTTGACTTATATGTATACGCGCTCCCGCCGGGGCAATATGTTTTAGAAATCGAACTCGCCTCCGACGACGAGGACATAATCTACCGCCTAACGCTCACAGAAGGCCCCCCATGGTCTACCTTCCTGGACACCCAAGAAACCACAATAAGATACAACCTGCTGATAGAAGAAGTAGACGGCCAAAGCCGCGCAAATATAGTAAGCGTCCTCGGAGAACAACGCCACCTGCGGCGTATCCGCATACAAACAGACCAACGGGGAGATGATGTCCTCCACCCGGATTTTATGATACGGAGCATACGGCTTTATGAGTAGTTGCTTTTGTTATTTTCATCTGCCTATGATATACTTGTGCCAAAAGAGGTGATTTTGTGGCCGTTAGAGAATTAATAAAACAAGACATAGAGCTGTTACCTGACGAGGCTCTAGAGGATTTGCGAAAATACGTACTCATGCAAAAATTTTATTTTAATATATTTGATAATGACACGGATTATCTAAATTCCATACCGGGCATGGCGGATAAAATCATATCGGGTATGCAAGAGCCGTTAAGCGAGAGTATTCCTGCGGATGAGGTACAGTGGTAATGTACTCGCTTGTGTATTCAAAGCAATCAACAAAGGATATCCCCAAGCTAAAATCTGCAAAATTAGACGGGCAGGCAAACGCACTGCTGGACATCATACAGAAAAACCCCTATCAAATTCCGCCACCCTATGAGAAGTTAAAGGGGAACTTAAAAGGGGCATACTCACGCCGTATCAACCGTAAGCATAGGCTGGTCTATGAGGTTTTTGAGGATGGGCAGGTCGTTAGGGTTGTGAGCATGTGGACGCATTATGAGTAGTAGCTTCTTTACCTGCGTAAATACCCTGCGCGGTCTATCTCATCTTGGATTTCCAGTGAGCGGTCGCCTGCTTGGTGTTCCAGATGGTGGGTTAGCTCGTGGTGAAGGACTTCCTTTAGCTTTCTGCGCCAGCCGCGTTCGTTCATGTTGCCGTATACGGCTTCTATCGAGCCGTGGTAGATGGTGATGTATCTGCCCAATCCATTAGGCTGCACATGATAATGCCCCAGTATATATAGGCCGTTTTTGTCCATTTTTACTTCCGGAGTTAGTACATATCCGCCGTTTAGTCCATCAAAAATTGCCGAGGGTAGGGCTTCGGCTATTTCTTCGAGGATTATTTCGGCTTCTTCGAAGGTTATCATGCTTCGGCTTCGGGCGTGCCGACCAGCTCTTCTACATTTTTCAGACCATAAAATAGTAAAAACTCCTCTGTTGTACCCAGCAGTATCGGGCGGCCGGGGATGTCCATTACGCGGCCGCGTTCTTCTACAAGGCCGTATTCCATTAGCTTATTTACTCCGTGGTCGCAGTTTACACCACGGATATTTTCTATTATCGTGCGGGTTACAGGCTGCTTAAATGCTATGATTGCCAAAATCTCCAGCAGGGTTTGGCTCAAAACCTTGCGCGGCTTGGCCTTCAACAGCTTAGCTATCGCAGGATAGTAACCGGGATTTGTACATAAGCGATAGCAGTCGCCAACCTCGCGCAACTGAATGCCCGCGTTTTCCTTTTCATATGTATCCGCCATGTCGCCCAGCAAAATACGCGTTAACGGAATATCACAACCCAGCGCGTCCGCAAGCTTTGCTATAGGCACGCTTTCGCCACTGGCAAACAGCAATGCCTCCAGCATTTTTGCTCTTTCGTTTGTTAGGCCGGGCATTTTACTACCTCCACATCGGCAAAGGACTTGCTTTGCTTTGCACTTATTATCCCGCGACGCACCATTTCCAGTATCGCCAGAAAGGTAACTATCATCTCGCGGCGGCTCACACATTTTTGGAAAAGCAGCAATAAGCTCAAGCGACCTTTATCCTGCAACGCTCTTTTAATAAACGCAACCTTTTCCGTCACCGTAAATTTATCCTTGGGCATTTCGCCATAGCCCGCACGCACAGTATCTATCTTAGCAGCGGCACGGCGCATTAGGTCGGCCAAAATCTGCTCAAGCTGCGACAGCGGAACCATCTCCGGCGGCTCATCATCCCCCAACGACAACTGCGTAAAAGCCTCCTTGTCGCCCTTCCCCTTAACCCTCGCACCCAGCGGCGTCATGTCGCTTAGCTGCGCCGCAAGCTCCTGCGCCTGCTTGTACGCCAAAAGCTGACGCGCCAATGCATCACGCGGGTCTTCTTCCTCGCCGCCTTCATCCTTCCTCGACGGCAACAGCAACCGCGACTTTATCTCCAACAGCGTCGCCGCCATCACCAAAAACTCGCTCATCTGCTCCATATCCGGCGGCAAAGTCGCCACAACTTCCATATACTCCGCCGTAATCTGCGCTATCGGAATATCATAAATATCAATCTCATTTTTATGAATCAACTTCAAAAGAAGGTCCAAAGGCCCTTCAAATATCTCCAGCTTAAATTCCATTAAAACGACACCGCCCGCTCAAAAATCCAAGCAATCGGAGAAATAACCATATCAACCAAACCAAAAATCAACATCAAAAACAGCAATATCTGCAACGGTTTTTCATAATGATTAAGCCGCATACTCGTCTCGGGCGACACAAAAACATGCAAAATCTTGTTCATCCCCATCGGGAAAATAGGAATCAAATTAAACACAGCCAGCCGTATATTCAAATGCCCAAACCCATACACCATGGTATTAAAATACCTAACCCAAGTAACAGCACCACTACCAAACCCAAAATTAATAACAGCCCACTCAAACAGCGGCCTGGCAATCATATTACCCAAGGCAATCGCCAGCATACCCACCAACAAATTAGCAACCATAGGCGCGGTATAAGTAAGCAAAATCCCCTTCCGTTTATCCTTATAATAAAACGGCGACGTAGTAACAGGCTGTCCCCATCCCACCCTAAAATACAACATCATAAAAAACCCAATAGGCTCAAAAAACCTAAACGGGTTCATAGAAATAAACCCATTCTTTTTAGGCGTAGGGTCGCCCAAAGCCGCAGAAACACGAGCCTTAACCCACTCATGGATAACAGGCGCAAAAAAAGCACCGGGCAATAACAATAAAAAATTCATGTTTAAAACCTTTCTTTTAAAACCGTAGACCTTGGGGTTTTAGATGTTTTATTTATCGCGGATTTCTGCTGCGAGTTGTTTGGATAGGCGTTTTATTACGGCGTTGGCGCAGTTTTCTATTTCGGAGGAGTTTAGGGTTTTTTCGGGGGAGCCTATTTGCAGGCGGATGGTTACGGATTTTTTGCCCTGCGGGATTTGTTTGCCTCGGTATTCGCCTACGTAGGAGATGGAGCGGATTAGGTCGCCTTTTTTTATGGCGGCGGTGATGTCTTGCCATTTTGTGCTTTCGTCAAAGAGGAGTGATATGTCGTAGTCGGAGATGGGGAAGGCGGGCAGATGGGCAAATTTGTTTGTGCGAGAAGCCAGCGGGCGCAGCGCGTCGAGGCTTAGCTCAAAGAGCATTACGGCGTGGTTTTTAATGCCGCAGGCCAGGGCTGCTTTTTTGGAAAGGAGAGCCAGTGTGCCTATATTTTCGGCGTCGGAGTTGATGTTTAGCCATACTGTTTCGTCTGCCCAATGAGGACGCCAAAGTCGCCCTGTGGTCGATTTGTCCGCTTTGTCGTTTTGGGTAAAGGTTTTGTCGTTTTTGATAAAGGTTATCGGCTCGATATGGGTAAGGCGAGGCAGGGCTTCCAACACACCTTTCGCCTTGCGGAAGAGGGTGTCCACGGCGTCCGCGCCGCCAACAAATGCGCCTGCGATATGGCGGCGTTGTATCGGAAGGGCTTCACGCTCGTCGTACTCGCTTACGAATTCTCCGGGCAGAAAAACCTGCGCGGATTCAAAGATTGCGAATTCGCTAAAGTAGCGAGCATTACCTGCTACGGCTTTGCATAGATTTGGCAGAAGCGACGGGCGCAGGTATTTTTCGTCGGGGGCGGGGGGTGCAGATAGGGCGTAGAGGCTTAGGCTTTCGCCTGTGCCACCAAGGATTGCTGCGATAACGTCGTCTTTTAGCCATGGATACGTAAAAACTTCGCTCATTCCGCAACGGAAGGCAAGATATTCGCGGATATTACGGTCGGTATCGGCGTCGCGCTGGTTAATCGCTTTGGTGAAAGACGTGGTAATGGGCGCGGCCTCAAAATTTTCGTAACCATGCATACGAGCGAGTTCTTCCATAATGTCGTCAGGTATAGAAATATCGCCCGTAGAACGCCATGACGGCGCGACGGCAAACATCGTATCACCATCAAACGCCACACCAAAGCCTAAAAGCTCCAACGTCTTTTGTATCTCGTCGTTTGGCAGGCGTTTGCCAAGACGGTTTTCCAGCCAGTTAAGGGACACGTTAACTTTTTCGCGCTCAAACGGCATGGGGTAATTATCATTGTAGCCTGTGATTTTCATGTCTGGGTACATTTCTGCAAACATAGCAAGCGAAAGCACAAGCGCGTTATCTGCGCGTTGCGGGTCTATCCCTTTTTCGAAGCGAGCAGCAGCGTCTGTACGTGCATCATAGCGCGACGCAGTACGCCGAATACCAATCGCCGCGAAGTTTGCAATTTCCAAAATTACCTTGTTAGTCTCGGGCAAAACAGAATCGCGTTTTCCGCCCATTACTCCCGCCAAGCCTACCGCGCCTTCGTTATCGGCTATCACCAAGTCATCCGGGGTAAGGGTTAGCTCCTTGTCGTCCAACAGCAGCAGCTTTTCGCCTTGGGCAGCACGGCGCACTGTTATATGTCCGCTGATTTTATCGGAATCAAATGCGTGCGTAGGCTGCCCCGTGGCAAGCATAACGTAGTTAGTAATATCAACAATTGCATTAATCGGACGAATCCCAACGCTCCATAAACGCGATTGCACATAAAACGGTGATGGCTTAACACTAAGGCCTTCTATTTTTACGCCGATATAACGCGGCGATTTTTTAGGGTCCTCCAATGTGATTTCCAACGCAGGGGCAGACGGAGGCTCGACAGGGTCGATTTCCTTCATAGGCACACCATAAAACGCCGAAAGCTCCCGCGCTATGCCATAATGCCCCCACAGGTCGGGTCGATTAGTCAACGACTTATTGTCAACCTCCAAAATCACGTCGTCCAACCCAAGCGCAACCGCAACATTAGTCCCCGCAATCACATCAAATGCCGAAAGGTCAACTATAGTAGCCTCGCCCTCCGCATCACTATACGGAAACAACTCGAAAAGCCCAATCTCCGACGACGCGCATATCATGCCAAAGCTCTCCACCCCACGCACCTTAGATTTTTTTATCTCAACAAGGTCGCCCTCACCATGCCAACGCACCATAGCACCCGGCTGCGAAACAGCGACTTTCATGCCCTCACGCAAATTTGTACCGCCGCACACAATTTCCTTAACCTCGCCGCCAATATCCACCTGACACAAAGTCAACTTATCGGCATTAGGGTGCTTCTCAAGTTTTAACACAAGCCCAACAGTAATTTTGTCGAATTGCGAGGCAATATCCTCCCACCCCTCAACCTCCACAGTAGCCATAGTAAGGTCGTAAGCCATCTTCTCAATGGTAAGCTCGCTAGGCAAATCCACATACTCTCGTATCCAATTCATAGAAATTTTCATTAAATTTTACTCCTTTATAAATGTCATGCGTAAATGATGGGGTCAAGGGGACTGCGTCCCCTTGTGGGGCTTGGGGTGAAACCCCAAGGTCTTGCCCTTACACAAATTGTTCCAAAAATCTCAAATCACCGCTGCGCAGTAACCGTACATCGTCTATGCCGTATCTCATCATTACGAGGCGGTCAAGGCCTATGTTTACGTAGAAGCCTGTGTATTGGGCGGGGTCGAGGTTTGCGGCGCGCAGGACGTTTGGGTGTGGTGAGCCACCGGGCATAACCTCTATCCAGCCGACTTGTTTGCATACGGAGCAGCCTTTTTGGTCACATACGAGGCAGCCCATGTCTATTTCGAAGCCCGGCTCTACGAAGGGGAAGAAGCCGACACGCATACGTATGGGAACGTCGCGTCCGAAGACTTTGGAGAGGATGGTTTTTATCATAATCATGCCCGAGGCAAATTTGAAATCGGTGTCAACGATGAGTGCTTCGTATTGGAAGAAAGCGCGTTCGTGGCGTGCGTCTGTGGATTCGTTACGGTAGCAGCGGCCGGGGTATACGAAGCGGTAGGGCGGCTTGTGGGTTTGCATGTAGCGAACGCTCGCGCCCGTGAGGTGCGGCCGAAGGCATAAGCGGCCACCGCCTGTGCCGGTGTCGTGGCCGGCCAGCCAGTAGGTGTCCATATTTTCTCGAGCGGGGTGCTCGGGAGGAAAGTTTAGGTTATCGAAGCAGTATAGCTCGCTGGAGATGTCGCTTTCTTGGAAGATTTCGAAACCCATGGAGCGGAATGCGTCGTTTAGGTCGTAGCACATTTGTGTGATGGGGTGCAGGCCACCCGCAGGCGGCAGAATGCCCGGGACTGTAAAGTCGAAGTCTGTAGAGATTTCCGAGGCCTTTAGTTGGATTTCTTCCGTGCGGGATTCTATCAGGGCGGTTAGCTGCTGCTTTATTTGGTTTGCTGCACGGCCGATTTCCGGACGGATGGTGGGGTCGAGCTTGGGTACTTGTTTTAGGATTTCTGTGATTTCGCCTGTTTTGCCTATTAGGGCGGCTTTTATTTCTTGCAACGCGGTTAGGGTGACGGAAGCGGAGATTTTTTCTGTACCGTTTTTTAGGATTGCTTCTAGTTTTTCTTTCATTTATATCTTCCTTTTGATTAGGATTTTTTTTCACAGTGCCTATTATACGCCATTGGACAAATTCTTGCAATTTGTCATTACCTTTTCTTGACAAAGAAAATTTTCACCTATATAATACCGATTATCAATAACAAATCTATATTATAAGGGAGATGTTTAGTAATGAAAAAATTCATCTGCACAATCTGCGGCTACTGCCACGAAGGCGACGCAGCACCGGAAAAATGCCCACAATGTCAAGCACCCGCCGACAAATTTACAGAGTCCGACGGCAAAGGCCTGCAATACGCCGACGAACATCGCATAGGCGTGGCAAAAGGCGTAGACAAAGAAATAATCGAAGGCCTGCGCCAAAACTTTATGGGCGAATGCACCGAGGTAGGCATGTATCTGGCCATGAGCCGCCAAGCCGACCGCGAAGGCTACCCCGAGGTAGCCGAGGCCTACAAGCGCATAGCATTTGAAGAAGCCGAACACGCAGCAAAATTTGCGGAGCTACTGGGCGACGTGGTAGACCCGTCCACCAAAAAGAATCTCGAAATGCGAGTAATGGCAGAACACGGCGCAACCCAAGGCAAGCTGGACCTCGCCCGCAAAGCAAAAGAGCAAAACCTGGACGCCATCCACGACACCGTCCACGAGATGTGCAAAGACGAGGCACGCCACGGCAAGGCCTTCCAAGGCCTGTTGGACAGGTATTTTTAATGGACGCGCTGTTTAAAATAAGCTACGGCCTGTACGTAGTATCCGTAAACGAAAACGGAAAAGACAACGCCTGCATAATAGACGCGTTTTCCCAAGTAACAAGCGTATCACCGATTATCTGCGTAGCAAATATCAACAAAGAAAATGCTACCCACGACATGATAAAAAACACAAAAAAATTCAACGTATCGGTGCTTACAAACTCCGCTCCATTCGAAGATATCTTCAGCCGCTTTGGCTTCCAATCCGGGCGCGATGTCGATAAATTCGAAGGCCTAACAGCCACAGAGCGCAGCAAAAACGGCCTTATCTACCTAAAAAACCACACAAACGCCTACATGTCCTTCGACGTTACAGGCTCGGTAGACTTTGGCACACACACAATGTTTTCGGGCGTACTCACCGATTCTGCCGTCCTCTCCGACGCAGACAGCGTCACCTACAGCTACTATCAAAAAAACATCAAGCCAAAGCCCACAGGCAGCGGCTTCTCCTGCAATGTATGCGGCTACGTATACGACGGTGCGGCTCTGCCCGCCGACTTCATATGCCCACTCTGCAAAGCCCCCGCCACAAGCTTCTCGCAACAATCCGCCCCTATGGCCTACGCAGACGAGCATAAAATCGGCGCAGCAAAAGACGCCCCCACCGACATCAAAGAAGCCCTACGCCAAAACTTCTTGGGCGAGTGCACGGAAGTCGGCATGTACCTAGCCATGGCACGCCAAGCCGACCGCGAAGGCCTACCCCAAATAGCCAACGCCTACACAAAAATCGCCTACGAAGAAGCCGAACACGCAGCAAAATTTGCAGAACTCCTGGGCGAAGTAGTAACCCCTTCAACCAAGAAAAACCTACAACTCCGCGTCTTGGCAGAGCACGGCGCAACCCAAGGCAAACTAGACCTGGCAGCAAAGGCCAAAGCCCAAAACCTAGACGCCGTCCACGACACCGTCCACGAGATGTGCAAAGACGAAGCCCGCCACGGCAAGGCCTTCCAAGGCCTCCTGCAAAGGTACTTCCCATGAGAAACACAATCCAAAAAAAACTAGTCTACGAAGCCGTCTGCGACCTAAACATCCACGCCACAGCCGACCAAGTATTCTCCCACATCACCCTAAAGCACCCCACCATAAGCAAAGCCACAATATACCGCAACCTACACCACCTAACAGAAACCGGCGACCTCATAAACATAGGCACATTCCACGGCGCGGCCCACTACGACCACAACTGCCACAAACACCATCACCTAATCTGCGAAAAATGCCGCCGCGTACACGACGTCCAGGGCGACCACTCCAAAGCCGTCCTCGAAAGCCTCGGCCCCTCCACAGAATTCGACATAACAGACTGCAACGTCACATTTTTAGGGATATGTAAAACCTGTGAGAAGCATTAGAATCAAAACCTTGGGGCTTTGCCCCAAGCCCCACAAGCCTTTAAAAAGGCTTGACCCAAACTTTGACATTAAAACCAAAAAATCGCCGCGCACGTGCGCGGCGATTTTTTAATGTTAAAGTTTTTGCCCCGCTTTTTTCAAAAAGCGGGCGGGGGCGGCGGGGCAGCGTCCCCGCGGTCTTACGATATTAAAGTTTGTCCGCCCATGTATGGTATTAGGACGTCGGGGATTTTTATTGTGCCGTTGGGTTGTTGGTAGTTTTCTATTATGGCGGCGGTGGTACGGTTTACTGCCAGTGCGCTGCCGTTTAGTGTGTGGACGAAGGCGGGTTTGTCTGCGCCGTCTTTGAAACGGATGGCTGCACGGCGGGACTGAAATGATTCGTAGTTGCTACAGCTAGAGATTTCTACATAGCGGTCGTAGCTTGGCATCCATACTTCCAGGTCGTAGGTTTTGGAGTTGGCAAAGCCCAGGTCGCCTGCGCACAGGTTTACTACGCGGTAGGGTAGGTTTAGTTTTTGGAGGATGTCTTCGGCGTCGGCGGTGAGTTTTTCGAGTTCGTCGTAGGAATTTTCCGGACGGGAAAGCTTGAATACTTCTACTTTGTCAAACTGGTGTACGCGGATTAGGCCGCGTGTGTCGCGCCCTGCTGCGCCTGCTTCTTTGCGGAAGCTTGGCGTGTAGCCCACATATTTTACGGGCAAGCGTGCGCCGTCGATTATTTCTTCGCGGTGCATGTTTGTTAGCGGGACTTCCGCTGTTGGTATTAGATAGTAGTCGGTGTTGGATAGGTGATACATGTCTTCTTCTTTGTCGGGCAGTTGACCTGTGCCTACCATGCTTGGGCGATTTGCTACATACGGCGGCATTATTTCTTCGTAGCCATGCGCTATATGCCTGTCCAGCATAAAACTAATCAACGCTCGCTGAATCCTCGCACCCGCACCACGCAACATCATAAAACGAGAGCCGGCGATTTTAACCGCCGTTGCAGGGTCTAAAATCCCCAAATCGTCGCCCAAATCCCAGTGCGGTTTAGGCTCGAAATCAAATTTTGTCGGCTCGCCCCATTTGCGGATTTCTACGTTGTCTGTTTCGTCCTTGCCCTCGGGAACGCTCTCGTGCGGCGTGTTGGGGATGCCCATTAAAAAGGCTTCCAGTTCTTCGTCGATGGCGCGTACTTGTGGCTCGAGGGCTTTTATGGCTTCTGCCAGTTCCTTCATTTCTGCCATTAACGCGGTGGTGTCTTCGCCTGCTTTTTTTAGAATCGGCACTTGTTTGGAGGCTGCGTTTTGTTTGGCCTTCATTTGCTCCGATTCGTTTAAAAGCTCGCGCCGCCGCTTGTCTAAATCCGCAAATTTCTCTAGGTTGTAGTCCTTGCCGCGTTTGGCCAGCTTTGTTTTTACTTCCTCAAAATTGTCGCGTAATGCCTTGATGTCAAACATTTTATCACTCCTAAAAATTTATCTCGCCTTTCAAATACAAAACAGCCTTGCCTGCGATTTTAACGCGTTCGCCGTGGTTTTCGCAAAAAAGTGTACCGCCGCGTTTAGAAATCTGCTTTGCCGTCAGCTTTACCTTATCCAGCTTTTTAGCCCAAAGCGGAATCAAAATCGAATGCGCCGAGCCGGTAACGGGGTCTTCGTTAACGCCGACATTAGGCGCGAAAAACCGTGATACAAAATCCACGTCCCCGCCCTTTGCGGTAACGATAACCGCATGGGGCGCAAGCTGCGATATCAACCCAAAATCGGGCGTCACCCCCTGCAAACAAGCCTCATCCTCCACCAATAATACCAATGTATCGGCAAAAACGAAAGCCTCAACTACAGCCGCGCCGATAGCCTGCTCCATCAGCGGCGAAGTAACAATTTTGCGCGCCGCCTGCGAAGGAAAATCCATAACAAACAAATCGTCTTCTTTACAAACCGTCAAAACCCCGCTCCGCGTATCAAACTTTAATTCGCTCGCGGCGGTATCCACAAAATTAGAAATCACAAAAGAAGTACCCAAGGTCGCATGGCCGCACAAATCCACCTCCTTAACAGGAGTAAACCAGCGAAGGCTGTATCCGTCGCCCGCCCTACGCACAAAGGCCGTCTCCGAGAGGTTATTTTCGGCGGCGATATTTTGCATTTTCTCGGCGGATAGTTCGTTTTCCGTCACGCATACGCCCGCCGGGTTTCCTTTAAACAACTCGTCGGTAAACGCGTCTACGACATAGTATTTCATATAAACATCACATCCCTAAGTATTTGTGATAAAGATTTTATCGTGTATTTTTGCCCAAAATTTTTTTCTTCTTCGCCGCGGTTAACCAACACCGAAATCATGCCCGCGCTGTTTGCGCCTTGCACATCCTTTTCCTCGTCGCCCACAAACGCAATTTGCCTGCTCGGAATATCAAACGCCTGCTGCATTTGCAAATAACCCGCCGTGTTAGGCTTTCGGAAGCCAACATCCGTTGACGTTAGGCAAATATCAATATATTTTTCAATCGGAAGCAGGTCGCGCAGGGCGTATTCATTATCCATTCCATAAGCCACATCCGTCAACGCCCCGACTTTAACCCCACGCTCTTTAAGAACTCGCAAAACCATCTCCGTATCCTCAAAACACTCCGCGTCCGCCTGAAAATACCCATAAAACGCCCGCTTAGCCGCGCTAAGCTTGCCAAGCTCCACGCCCCAGCCTTCCAAAACTTCAGAAAAAATCGTATCCGAGCTAACCTCATGCTCCCTAAAATTTACACGTGTATTATACTTAGTCAAAATCCCCTGCGCACCCTCATCCGCCGCCGCAGAATACTCCATGCCACAATCAGCCATTACCCCCCTAATCGCACCGGAATACAATCCCTGCCAATTAAGCGGATTTTTATAATGTATCAAAGTCTGCCCCACGTCGAAGATAACTGCTTGTACATCCGGCATATCACACCTCAAAACCGGTTAAAATTGTTGACAACGTATACAAAAATTAATATATTGTCACAAAGGAGCTGATACCATGGCTAAAAATGCAACCATTAATCTCCGAGTGGATTCCGAGGTAAAAAAGCAAGCCGCCGAAATTTTAGAAGGATTAGGGCTTACACTTAGCGACGCTTTTAATTTGCTTTTGCACCAAGTAAAAATCGTCAAAGGGCTTCCCTTTGAGGTAAAACACGGCACACAAGAGCCTTACGTTTGCGCCTACGGATATCTGCACGACTACAGTAAAAAAGCCGATTACGAAAATGATATAGCCGGAGCAAAAAAATATACAAACTTGAGCGAAATGTGGGCAGACATGGACGCGGAGGACGACAATGACGAAATATAAGGTTATCCCGTCCGCAAAGTTTCGCAAAGACCGCAAACGGATAAAAAAACGCGGTTACGATTTAACCCTGCTCGAAAATGTAGTAGAAAAACTGGCCAATGGCAAACCCCTACCCGAAAAACACAAAGACAATCAACTAAAAGGCAACCTGTCCGAGTTCAGAGAATGTCACATCACACCCGATTGGCTATTAGTATACCGCATAAAGCAAGACGTGCTGGAGCTATGGCTAATGGAAACAGGCACACACTCCGATTTGTTTTAACCGCCTCAAATCACCATCTCAAACTCAATCTCATGCTTAATCGGAATCCCATCTGTGCCAAGCAACGGGATTGATGGCTTTATTTCCCTTGCAACATCCATCGCGTTAATGTGCGTGGCTACCCACTCAAAGCCTTTTTTCTGATAAAACCTTATTGCGCTTGTGTTGTCGTTTGTGGTGATTAGCCATAGGCGGGTGCAGGCGTTTTCTTTTGCGGCGGCTTTGGTTGCTTCCACCAACGCGGTGCCTATGCCTTTATTTTCTGATAGGCTGATTAGGGTTGCTATTTCGCAGTCGGTGTTTTCTATGTTGTAGGTTATTAGGCCTTTTATTTTGCCGTTTTCTAAAAAAATGAAGCCATCCAGTGTAGTTGTGTCTATCGCCCGCCCGCGTGACACACTCGGCGGGCAGTCCCATTCTTTTTTTAGGATTTCGTTTACCTCGTTGCGGTAGGTTGGGGTTATTGGCTGTATTTTCATTTTAACTCCAATCAATATCTTCATGCCTTACATATTCTCCGCGACTAAACTCGACACGTGCTTGATTGATGTCGAGTATGTCCTCCGCTGATAAAACATCATCGGAGGATATCATTGTTTTCACGAGTTCAAATAAAATTGTCTGCTTTTTTTCCGGCATTTGCTCCACTATTGTATTGATTTGTTGTGCTAAAGACATAACTACACCCCTTTGTAAAAATCGCCGCGTGGGACAATTTTTTCTACATAAATTGTGTCCGCGTCCATAGAATATAATACACGCCAACCTCCGACGCGTAACCTGTATACAGTTATCGCGCTCGACTTTATTTGTTTTGTGTCGCCCTTTGGTAAACGCTCTATTGCTTCTTTTATTAATCGCTTTCTTGCGCTGTCCATTCTATTTATAGCTTTTACGGATTGTTTTGAATATTTAATTTCCATCACGCACCGCCTATATCGTCATCTGCTTTTGCAAAAAATGCCCTGCTGTGGGGATTTTATCTGCGCGGTAGTAATTTGTGTCGTCGGTCTCGGGGTCGGCGGGGCGCATTGCGGTTAGGTGGGTTTTTTGGCGCAGGGTAAATACCGTTACGCCGCCCGCGCTTTTGGACATATTAAGCGGGACGAGGGAGGAGTTTACCACCATTGCCTTGTCTGTGCCGCGTTGCAGGTATAGGTCTATGTCTTCGGAGACGCGGTGCATTTCTACCAGCGGGGATTTTCCGGAGTAGGCGTTTACCAGTTTTTTTCGATTTGTTTTTGTTTCGTAGGCGTTAAATTGTACTTTTGCTACCTTTCCGTTTGCAAAGCCAAATAGCATAAACCCGCCGTAGTCTTTGGCGAGGGTCAGGTACAGAACGCGCTCGCCGGGGTCCATGCCAAGGATGTTTGTAAGGTACTCACCCAACGCGCTGGCTTTGCAATCGGGCAGGTCGTAGATTTTTACCTTGTACACATTGCATTTGTCGGTGAACAGCAGAAGCTCGTCGCGGTTTGTGGCTTCCAGCTCCTGTGCTATAAAGTCGTCGTCCTTTAGATACTGCGTATCGGCCGAGCGAAGCGATACAAGCGAGATTTTTTTAATATAATTTTGCCCCGTAAGGAATAGCTTTAGGTTGTAGTCATCTATAAAGGTTTCTTCCGGGGGGGCGGGGGCTTCTTCTGCGTCTACTATTTCTGTGCGGCGGGGTGCGCCGTATTTTTTTGCGATTTCTTTTAGTTGGGTGATTATTAGCTCGCGAATTTTTTCATCGCTGCCGTGGGTTGCGTTTAGGTCGGCTAATTCTTTTTCGAGGTCTTTGCGCTCGTCTATTCGGTTTTGAAGGTACTCGCGGTTTAGGTGACGCAGCTTTATTTCTGCGATAAACTCGGCCTGCGCCGTTGTTATGGCAAATCCCTTCATTAAATTGGGAATCACCTGTGATTCCGACGGGGTTTCGCGGATGATTTTTATTGCCTTGTCGATGTCGAGAATTATTTTTGCAAGGCCTTCCAGAAGGTGCAGTTTTTCCGATTTTTTCTTTATATCATGCGCCAAACCGCGCTTTATGCAGCGTATGCGGAAGATTGTCCATTCTTCCAAAATTTCGGCTATTCCCATTACCTTAGGGCGGCCGTCTATCAGAAAGTTAAAGTTACAGTTAAAGCTGTCGCGCAGCGGCGTAAGCGCGAACAGGCGGTGCATTATATGCTCGGAGTTGGCACTTTTTTTGATATCTATGGCGATTTTTAGGCCTTGGAGGTCTGTCTCGTCGCGGACGTCTGTGATGTCGCGGACTTTGCCCGCTTTTACAAGTGCCACAATTTTGTCGATTACTGCTTCGATTGTGGTGGTGTATGGGATTTCGAAGATTTCTATACAGGAATTTTTTGCGTCGAATCGATACCGCGCTCGTACCTTAAACGACCCACGACCTGTTTCGTAGATATTTGCAATTTCGTCGGGGCTGAAAATAAGCTCGCCACCCGTAGAAAAGTCCGGCGCAAGCAAGGTTTTTGAAATATCATGCTTTGGATTTTTTAGCCATTTTATTGTCGTCTCGCAGACTTCCTTTAGGTTAAAGCTGCAAACCGTGCTTGCCATACCCACGGCAATGCCCTGGTTTGGCGTCACAAGCAAATTTGGGAAGGTAGTAGGCAGCAAAACAGGCTCAAGCATGGTGGCATTGTAGTTATCCACCATATCAACCACGCCTTTGTCGATATCGCGGAAAACCTCACGACAAACCTCGTCCAGCTTTGCCTCCGTGTAACGGCTCGCAGCATAGGCCATATCCCGCGAAAACTGCTTTCCGAAGTTACCCTTACTATCCACAAACGGATGAATAAGCGCGTCATTGCCTCGCGTAAGCCGCACCATCGTCTCGTAAATCGGCCCGTCGCCATGCGGGTTAAGTCGCATTGTCTGGCCGACAATATCAGCGGATTTGATACGACGCCCACCGCTAAGAAGCCCCATTTTGTACATCGTGTACAGGAGCTTACGGTGCGCGGGCTTAAAGCCGTCTATCTCGGGGATTGCGCGGGAGACTATTACACTCATTGCGTAGGGCATGTAGTTTAGCTCCAACGCGTTTGTTATCGGTTGCTCTATTATATGGTTTTCCGGTGCGTCGGTGGTGCGTTTTGCTAGTTTTTTTGGCACGGTTTTCAGTCCTTTTCGTATAGCTGTGTTTCGTTTCCTTTTTCAATCTCTTGCAAGATATTTGTAATCTGATTTATGAGAATGGGAATGTCGGTTACAACAACATCCCAAATCATGTCTAAATTAATGGCGACGTAATCATGCACTATTACATTTCGGGTATGGCGCATACTTGTCCACGGAATATTTTTGTGACGTACGCGGAATTGGGCAGGTAATCTACCCGCCAATTCTCCGATTTGTATTATTGACATAAAGACCGCACGTTGCATTATATAGGTTGTTTTAAATGTTTCTCCGGTGCAATTTGCAGTGTCCGTCAAGATATCTTGACAATGGTTAAGTATCTTGTCCAAGTGTATTTTTATGTTAACCGTAGACATTTATCGTGCTCCTTTCGATGATTTCCGCGAGCTCGGATTTGTCTTTTTCCAAGCTGCACTGCGTTACTACGTGGCATTCCTTTTCAAAGGCTACTTCCAAATCCTCGATTAACCCACAGAATGTCCATAGTGACGGCGTTTTTTCGTATCTCACCACAAAATCAATATCGCTTTTGGGCGTGGCGTCGCCCCGCGCATACGAGCCAAAGAGCTTTGCCTGCGTAACGCCGTGCCGCTCGAATATAGGTGTGACGAGGGTTAGGATTTCGTCGTGGTTATATATTTTTTCGCTCATAAAAGTTTGTTTGCCCCTTATGATATAAATTCCAGTTCAAGTGTTTCTAGGTTTATTTCGCGGTAAAAGCAATTTTTTGCCACGCCGTTTTCTGTTACGTGACAGATGTTTCCTTTGTCGGGGATAACCTTGTATACTAAGGAGTTTTGCTCACAGTTTACAAAAATTGATTTTATGGTAAAGGTATTACCTGATTCTTCGCCCTTAAACCATAGTTTGTTTTTGGAGGTACTCCAAAATATCGCTTTTCTTTTAGCAATCGTTTCTTTAAAGGCAATTTCATTTGTGTATGCAATCAAAATCACTTCACTTGTAATCGCATTTTGCACCGCCACAGGGATAATGCCTTGGTTGTTGGAAAGTAACTTTGTAAATTTCAGCTTTAAGGCTGTTGTGCCTTCTATGGTGTTGGTGTCCATTTTAAACCCCTCCAATTATCGAAACAGTTTGCTCGGTCGCGTCCATTTCCACTTCACACCCTATCGGCAGTGTCAACATCGGATGTGTATGCGAGCAGTCGAAATCTGCTAAAATGGGGCATTTGGGCTGCCCGGCTACCTCCAACAAAACCTCATAAGGCTTTCGTCCTGTGCCGCCATCGTCGAATAACTCATGTTTGCCCAAGATGATTCCTGCAACTTTATCAAACACACCGTTTATTTTTAGCAGAGAAAAGCTGCGTTCTATCACGCATATATGCTTTAGGCTGTCCTCGATAAATAAGATATCGCCCTCTTTTATCTTAGGCATGTACTCGCTGCCCCATATGCCTTGCATTGTGTTTAGATTTCCGCCAATTAGCCTGCCTTTTACAGTGCCTCCGTTTACAGTTATCAACTTGTTTTCGTTTTGGATTTTTGTCCTGTCTTGTTCTTCCCACGGAATCATCTCGTCTGTCCAAAACGGCGGGGTCGGCAGCGTGTGAGGCAACACGCGCTCTACAACGTCGCAAAAATATTCATAAGCCATATCCGAAAACGGCGAAAATTCTCCAAAAGTAGCAACCAACGCAGGTCCGTAGTATGTTACCAACCCCGTTTTTGCGTAAATGCCTAGCAAAATGGCCGTCATATCCGAGTAACCCACGATAATTTTCGGATTTTTAACAAGCGCGTCGTAGTCGATATACGGCAGCAAGGAGTTTGAGTTCATTCCGCCGATGGTGGACATAATGCAGTCTATTTTGGGATTTCTTATCAGCGCGTTAAACTCGTCGCTTCTTTGCTTGATAGTACCCGAGCGGTAAAAGTCGCCTTTGCCCGTGAGATTGCCTTCCACAAGATTAACGCCCTTATTGCGTAAAAATTCCACCGCTCGTTTAAACCGCTTTGGTGCGGTAGCGGTTATCGGTGAGGACGGCGAGAAAAAACCGATGGTCACGCTTTCTCCTCCTTACGCATGTAAATAAAAAAGTCAAACCCCGCGTTTTTGGACGGCGATGGTGTACGTTTAAATTCTTTAAAGCCCAGCTTTTCATATAGGCGGATGGCAGGGGCGTTGTTATCCACTACCTCCAGCACATACTCGTCAAACGGCTCGATTTCCATTATGTGCGAAAGCAGGCCTTCCGCTATGCCTTTGCCCCTATGAGTGGAGGACGTTGCCACAAACTCAATCGAGCCTGTGTTTTTGCCCATTTCAAACGGATACGGGTTGTTTACAAGAAATTTATTCATCCCCCAAAACGCCAACCGCCCGCGAAAAAACCCAAGCTCTCGGATTAAAATTTTTTTATTAAGTTTTACCGGTGGCGGTTTTTTGTCTTTTACACCTATCATTGCCAAAATTTCTTCGCCTTCTACGGCGGCATAAAAATGCTCAAGCAAAAAAATATGTTCCATTGCCGCGCCCAGCTTTTCCGTGTCATTGCAAAAAAATTTCAGCCCATGGTCGTAAAAACCTTCGGCAAAAATTTTTCCCATCTGCGGGCGTGGGCAAAATGGCAAAAGGTTTGCTTTTATATATTGTGGCATATGAATAACCCCTGTTCCGAACTTATTTTAAATATCCCGTCAACAAAACCACTGTTTACCAGGGCGCATAACTCATTATGCACATCATCGGGGACATCATTGTACGATTTTATATATGTGATTAAGTCATCGCGGCTTGTGACTTCGAAGGAATCAATAAACTGCCGTTGCTCGACTTTACCAAAATAAGTTTTTAGCAAATCAAATCCGTTGTCCAGTGTAAACGTGATATTTTCTGTGAACGAAAAACTGCCCTTGCCTTCGAGTTTGCGGTAGATGTAGCTTAGCTCCTTGTGAGACCCCGCGCCCAGTGTAGACGCATAAAAACATCCACCCTTTTTAAGCACCCGATTAACTTCCGACAGAGCTTTTTGTAAGTCGGGCACATGGTACAGCATATGATTTGCGATAACAATATCAAATTCATCGTCGTCGAAGGGAATGTCCTGTATGTCTACTTGCATAAATGAAAAAGTTGAGTTGCCCACCAAAGTATTTTTCGCCTTTTCCAGCATTAGCGGCGAAAAATCCGAAAGCACAATTCCCGCACCCTGCGGAATACGGCTTTCTCTGTTAAGCCAACTCCCCGCCGTGCCGCAGCCCAACTCAAGAATTCTCACGCCTTCGGAAAACTCGTAATTGTCAAAAACCCAATTATAAAAGCCGTACTTATTTACACGGTATTTTTGGTTAAAATCAATCCTCGTAGTTAGGGTATCGTTTTTTACGTACATTTCTTGCACTTTTTCCGTCATCATTTTACAACAAACCTCCAAAGCCTTGCTTGGTCTTCCGCGCTTGCAGAGTTTATGCCTATCCGTGGGGTGGTGATGTATGGGAAGGGGTCGCCTTCTTCCAGCCACAGCTTGTCGGAGGTTGTGTAATCCTCGCGGTTTAGCTCCATATTAATTTGCAATGCGCGAGTAACACGCCCCGGCCCGGGAATACCTTCCACGCCACGTATCAAAACGGCTTGCGGCTCGCCTGCCGTCTCGCACACGACATTTAGCAAATAATGTACGCCGTAGCACAGATAAACATACGCAATACCGCCCGCTTCGTACATAACGGAATTGCGCGGAGTTTTGCCCCTATGCGCATGGCAGGCAGTATCGGCCTCTCCGCAATATGCCTCCGTTTCCGTGATACGAAGGCGTATTACCTCTCCACCAATGCGGCGGCAGAGGGTTTTTCCGATTAAAAGCGGCGCAAGCTCCAATGCGGGCAGTTTATATAAATCGGTGGACAGTCTTTTCATGTGTAGTCGATGTCCACTTGCGTCGTGTTTTCCTCGGTGGGGGTTAGTTCTACCGCGTACTTACTTGGGTCGGAGTAATCTACATATACGCTGGCTTTTAGGCCGGCTGTGTCTCTGAAGTTTTTCCATAAAAACATTGGCGTTTTTACTTTGCAGCGTTGGTCGTTTTCGTTGGTATACACGCACTCGGCGTACATCGTTGGTATAGAGCCAATATTGATATACGCGACAGGGAAAAGATTTGTGATTTCTGCGTCAAAAAGCTTCCCTTCTTGTTTATAAAACTCCAATTTGCGGACATTGCGATAAGAAATAAATCCCATAACAGCAGCGATTATCCACCAAACAATCCCCTGCGAAGACACCGAAAGCAACACAATAAGTCTGTCCTCGCCACTCGTAGTAAACGCCGCAATCACAAGGCCAAGCACAAATAAAAACAATCCGACAAAAACCGCTATTTTAGCAAAAACCCCAAGCGGGTGCTTTAACAGCGCGTTTTTCCCTATCGGAAATCCCGACCGTATTCGCATAACACAACTCCCTTTCCTATACAGGCATACCATGCTCTGCGATTTGTTTTCTCCAGCTTTCTTCGAGACCACGCGACATTTTTTCCAAAATATCACGTGATTGCGGGGTGTTATGCCCGCTAATGCAAGTTTCAAACGGATATTTTTTATAAATTTCTATCATCCGCTCAAAGGTGGGGATATCTGTCTCGATATACGGCACGGGAGAATCGGGCGTATCACCGATATTATCGCCCGCATACAGGATTTTTTCGCTCGCGTCGAAAACACTGATACAGTCCGCCGTATGCCCCGGCGAATGAAAAATAGTCACATGGTCGTCCGGAAAATGCAAAATACCCTCGAAGGTCATGTTGGGCAAACACTTTTCCACATCGCCCGCGATATAGTCGGCAAATTTGCTGATATCGCTGTCCCAGTCCTTGTTTACATATCTTCGCAAAAGCGGATGCGCAATAATTGTACTGTTTTTAAACGCGACGTTACCCCAAATATGGTCCCAGTGGCTGTGCGTATTAATAACAACGGTAGGCTTCCCATTATCCCGAATATAAGAAATAATCGGCGCGACGCTCGCACTCCCAAGCCCCGTATCTATCACAAAATTATGCTGCTCACCGAGTATAAGCCCAAGGTTTAGGTCAAAATCCATACCCCTAAACGGGCGCGGCGCGGTAAACATAATATTGCGGTCGGTGATTTTTATAGGCTTCACTTAATTTTCGCCTTCTTCCCTCTCTCGGTCTTTTTTCTTCTTTTTCTTCTTCTTGGGCTTGGTGGGAACAATCATGGATTCTATAACCCAAGCCGCAATAAAAACAAGCCAAGCATACATCCAGTACCCCATCCCAAACGCAAGCCAAAGGAAAACAATCCATGCCACCCCATAAATAGACATTTTAAACTTGCCCGTCTGAAAATAATGCACAATCACAGTAAGCAACCACGCGCCCACAAAAATAAGCCAGCCCGGATGCCACATCCCCCAGTAAATACCCATCACCAGATAAATAAGCGTAGCCAGCGGGTATATCCCCTTTTTGAAGTTAATTCCGTACTCACGGGTTACGTGCAAGATACCGTCGTCACGGGTTGCTTCGGTTTCTTCCGTTGGTAGGTTTTGTTCGTTTTCGTTCATTGATTTCTCTCCTGTTCTGTTTTTAGCTTATTCTCGTTAAACACAGTCACTGTCTAGCAAAGTGCGATGCTCTTGCGAAAGCAAGCCTACCGAACCTGCGGTGTATCAAACAATAACGCACTCTTATCACCCACGGCAAGATAACAATACAAACCAAGCGGGTCAAAAATACTGTAAAGCCATGGCTGAAGTTGTTCTATTGTGTAAAAGCTCATTATCGGTTTTCCTCCAGTTGGATATCAATGTAAGCAGCTACCGCCTCAAAAATAATTTTAGCGTTTTTTACCTGCTCTGTAACGTCCGATTTTATTACGATATAAAAATCTTGGTAGTCGCTATTGTTACGCACCTCAAAGGCATTACCGATTGCCACCGAAAACGAAGTAGGAAAAATCCCTGTTTTAATATATTTTTGTCGAAAAGCAGAAATAATACCCGAATGCTTTTTAGAATCATACCCCTCCAACGCAAGCACACCGCGCATGGAATGAAATATACAATAATATGAGCGGTTTGCAGCACTACGTAAAAGCTCCGATTGCAAGTCCATTTCTGCCGAGATTAAGCTTTCTTTGGCTTGCTCCAGCCTGAATTTTGCCAGATTTTTAATGCTTTCACTATGCATGTAGCAGCACTCCCTCTTTTGCTACATTTTTGTACATTGGCAGAATGTCTACATAGTTATTATAAATTTCGCTGCCCGTGACGTTTAATGACACAACTATATCGTACTCCAGGTCTATAAGGGGTATGCGATTTCGGATGTTTGCGCGCTCCATACTGGCTTCTTCTTGGGAGACATGGGCTATTATTAGAAAATCCATGTCGGATTCTTCGTCAAAATCGCCTCGTGCATATGAGCCGAACAGGATTACCTTATCCAGCTTTTCGCCTAAGGTATCTTTTGCGGCTTCCAATACTTTTTCTGTTACCGCGTTAATACGCGGGTCGACTAATCGGGTTTTGCTCATAGGATTACTTCCTCGCCGTTAAATTGGAACACACACTCACAACAGAGATACTTTGCGGCTTTACGCGGTATGCTAAAGCCTTTTTTATAGTCGTCTATAAATGAAGCTTTGCAAAAATTTTTATTAGTTACGTAATTTATTGTCATTGCTTTGCCTGTAATTTCTATACTCACATCATCTATTTCCAGCATTTTTTTTGTGAAGCCGTCGAGATTTTCCCAGTTTAATATACGTTTTTTTGAGACATCAAGTTTATCCGCAATCAATAAAGCCGCGCCTACCACGCTAGATATATTTTCGCCATTAGAATGGTCGTCTATCGCCTGTACAATCATATTTTTTTCTTCTACGGAAAAATGCCCATCCAAAAATACCGCCGCCAACGCAGCACTTTTGCGTGCGTGATTCCATCTGCCCGCAATGTTGCCTATGTCGTGTAACAATGCCGCGATTTTGCCGAGTTTTACAGTTTTGTCGTCGTAGCCCAGCGATTTTAGAATATACTCAGCCCTATCCACCACAAACATAGCATGGGCGCGGCCATGGCACGCAAGAAACACGTCCTTTTCCATCGCGTACTTGTGGAGCATTTCGTTGATATTATTAATTATTGTGTTTATATCGCTGTCGTTGCGGTATATTTCATAAACGTCTATAAGGCTCACCTCGCGTTACTTTTCCGATTTAGGCCATTTGGTCGAAGGGTTACTATCAGAATCATCCCGTCTCCGAAAGGTCTATATACAAATGCCCATACTCCTCGATAAAATCCTTGCGCCCGCGCAGGTTGTCACCCAGCAGTATCTCAAACATCTCCTGTGTTTTGGCGGCGTCGGTGGGGATTACTTGCACCAGCCTACGTGTGGCAGGGTTCATTGTGGTTTGCCACATCATTTCCGGCTCGTTTTCTCCGAGACCCTTTGAGCGTTGTATATGCGCCTTTGTGCCTTTTTTCTCAGCACCCGCAAGCACGTCGGATTTTTCCCGCTCGGTGTAGGCGAAATACGTATTTTTGCCGACGGTGATTTCGTATAACGGGGATTCCGCGATATAAACCTTGCCCTGTTCAATCAGCGTAGGCGTAAGGCGATACAGCATTGTCAAAATCAGCGTGCGGATATGATAGCCGTCGTAGTCGGCGTCGGTACAAATTATAATACGATTCCAGTTTAGCCTGTTTATGTCAAAGTCGGAAAGGTCCTTAGCCTGCCGCGAAGCCTTATCACCGCGTTTTATCTCCACACCGCAGCCCAACACACGCAGCAAATCGGTAATAATCTCATTTTGCAAAATCCGATTATATTCCGCCTTCAGGCAGTTAAAAATCTTACCGCGCACAGGCATGATTGCCTGAAACTCCGCGTCGCGCCCCAGCTTACACGACCCCAGTGCAGAGTCACCCTCCACGATATAAAGCTCCCGCCGCGTATTATCCTTAGTACGGCAGTTAACAAATTTCTCCACACGATTATTAAGGTCAATCTGCCCCGTAAGCTTTTTTTTCAAAGCAACGCGGGTTTTTTCAACGGATTCACGGCTGCGCTTATTTGCAAGAATTTGCGCACACAGGCGGTCTGCGTCGGCTTTATTCTCGATAAAATAAACCTCCAACTGCTTTTTCAAAAACTCCGTCATTGCCTCCTGTATAAATTTGTTAGTAATCGCCTTTTTAGTTTGATTCTCATACGACGTAACCGTAGAAAATGAGCTTGTAATCAAAATAAGGCTCTCCTCGATATCCGGGAAGCTTATTTTCTTCTCATCCTTTTTGTAATGATTGCCCGACTTTAAGTAAGCGTCCACAGCAGAAATAAACGCAGCACGCACAGCCTTATCAGGCGCACCGCCATACACAAGGTGGCTGGAATTATGGTAATACTCCAGCACATTAACATCGTTAGAAAAGCAAAACGTAACGTCAAATTTCAGTTTATAATCCTGCTGGTCCTCACGGTCACGCCCAAGGGTCTCGCAAGAAAGCAAATAAGGGTCGGTTAACGCCGTCTCCCCCGCCAACTCACGGATATAATCATTTATCCCGTTCTCATATTTGTAAGTAAACGTCTCGCCGCTTTCCTCATCCTTGAGAATAAACGTCAATCCGTCGTTAACAATAGCCTGCCGCTTTATCATATCCTGATACCATTCTAAGGGAACGGCAATATCCGTAAAAACATCCCTATCGGGACGCCAATTTACCTTAGTCCCCGTCTGCTTACCCCCAAACGGCTCCTTTAACATATCGCCCGCAATCTCGCCCTTTTCAAAATGAAGCTTAAACTTCCAGCCCTCGCGCACAATCTCCGCGTCCATATACTCCGAAGAATACTGCGTAGCACAAAGCCCAAGCCCATTAAGCCCAAGACTAAACGCATAGTTAGCGTCCTCATCATTATTAGCATACTTCCCACCTGCATAAAGCTCACAAAAAACAAGCTCCCAGTTAAACCGCTCCTCGGCAGTATTATAATCCACAGGAACCCCACGCCCATAATCCTTAACCGTGATGGACCGGTCGGAATGCCGCGTAACCTCAATCCGCTTACCATACCCCTCCCGCGCCTCATCTATAGAGTTAGAAATAATCTCAAAAATCGCGTGCTGACAACCCTCAATACCATCTGACCCAAAAATAACCGCAGGCCTCTTACGAACCCTATCGGCTCCCTTTAAAGCGGTTATACTCTCATTGCCATATTCTTTAGCCACTAATATCACCCTAAAATTTCAAAGTTTTGGTCAAGCTTTTTCAAAAGCTTGCGGGGTTTGGGGCTGTGCCCCAAGGTCCTATATTTTTAACACAATTACTGCAAAAGTTCAAAGGAGTGTTGGTCGCGTAATTCGCGTAGGTCCATTATGCCGGGGATTTCCGGCGGGAGTTCTTCTATTACTTGCATAATCCATCGTATTCTTTCGTCTGCGCCTATGAGGGTGTTGCCTATGTTAAATTGTTTGTTTCCGTCTACGATTATGCGGATGTTTGTGGGGTCGGCTACGTTTATGTGTGATACGCGGTATATGAGACCGTGGTGATTAAGAAGCTGGGCATATTGGACGATTATGTTGAAGGCGGCAGGGTCGGGGACTTCGAGGATTTCGCCCAGTTGGAAACGGGTGAAGGTAAGGCCTTCGAGGGTGGGGAGCGGCTCGGCGGTGGTGTTTCGGATTTCGAGAACACGACCGTGGTCGTCGAGGAAAAGAAAGCTGCCGGGCATATGCTCAACGTAGGCGGTAAGACGTCGCTCGGAGATGTAGACGTACAGGCGACCGGGCAGGACACGCTCGAAGGTGACGTCGGCAATGTACAGGTTTTGTGTAAGGCGTGCGCGTGCTGCGCCTGTGTTAAAGAGAAGTAGATGTGTGTTTGGGGTGGTTTCGAGACGGGTGAGGATTTCCTCGCGAGAAATACGGGAGTTTCCCTCGATAACAACTGTACTGATATGAAAGTAAGGCGAAAACATAAAAATTAAGGCGACTAAAGTTATTATGCAAATAACAGCCGCCGAAATAAATCTAATTTTACGTACTCGTAGAAAGCGCGCCTTTTCGCGCACCTCCTCCTCCTCGTGTACCCACGTGAAGGTTGGTTCGTTCATTTTTTAAACGTGGTGTACCACGTGATAAACCGTTCTTGGTGGAGGCTTGCTACCCATTCTTTGTAAATGAGGTACATTTTGCCGTTAAATTTGAAGGATTCTTTCCAGTATTTTATTTTGCCGTTTGCGGTGCGCTGCTCGGTGAGATTGCTGCGGGTCTCTATTTCGCGGAAAATGGGTGTGCGTACACCAAAGACAGATTGTGCGTATTCTGCGGTGGTTAGCTTTCGGACTTCTGCCGTGGGGAGGAGGTCGTCGGCGGAGAGTTCTTCAAAGCGGTCTTTTATCCATTTTCGGATTGAGCCTTCTATTTTTATTTCGGGTTTGGCCTCGGGAGGTGCTTCTATGGGTGCTGCTTCTTGCACCACTTTCTTTTTGCGCGATTTTTTCGCGGGCGGTGCTTCCACCCTCTCCGGCGAAGTAGAATAAATAAACGGCTCCCCCACAGGCACATTAAAAACAGAATTATACTTGTTGCCGCTCTCCGAGGTAATCAAAAGCCCCTTAACATCCTCCATAATCGTACCCTTAGCCGTATCCCTCGGCGCGATAAGAAGCACATTGTCCTCGATAGAATGAATACAAAACGGGCTGCCCGTCAAAATAAAGCGCACAAACTCACTCACGCGCTTAAACCCATGACGCTGGGCTTTAAAATCGGGCAGATAATAGCTCATATAATTAGTAAAAACCGAGACCTCCAGCCCCGGTAAATCCTTGGTTTCCTCAACAAAAAGAGCCTCCATCATACGGCGCACCAAATGAAAGCACCCGCTGCGGTCGTTATTATCTTCCCAAATCTCCAGCTCCGCACCAATCAAGGCCTCGGAATACTTAGACCTCGGAAAATGAGCAGGGCTAACAGGCACAACCTCCGCCACCACAGGGGCAACCGGCACAGCCGCCACCACCTCCGCCTTACTCTTACGCCGCGAAGAAGTCGCAATTATCGTAGCATCCGACTTTTCCAGCGCAATAAAATAATCGCAAGCATTCCTAAAAATATTATTGGTTATCTTATCAAAGCTACAACCAATAACCCTCTTACCATGCTCATGCAATTTCTTAGCCAAAAACGCAAATATCCCATCACCCGAAGCAATTACATAATTTTCAATCTCCGGCCGTTTATTTACCAAATCCACCGCATCAATTATCAAACTAACATCCGCAGAGTTCTTCATCTTATCATTCTGATTAGTATTAAAAATATGAACAGGCTCAATACCAACCTGCAAAACCGACCCTCTCAAATTCCGATTAAGCGGCAAGGCCCAATCCGCATAAGCCCTTTGTATAGAAACCCCATTAATACCGTCCAACTCCAAAACACGCCTGTAAATCTCATCCAAATGCAAAACCGTATTAGTTTTTCCGCTGAAAAGACCCATTAAATTCTCGATATCGTAGAAAATTGCTGTGTTACATACCATAGATTTTCTCCTTTTTTGAAACCGTAAGACCTTGGGGCTTTGCCCCAAACCCCACGAGCTTTTGAAAAAGCTCGACCAAAACTTTGACTTTTACGGCATTATAACATGAGAAATCTAATTTTTACAACATTTATTTTTAGATTTTATGTAGATAATCGCACTGATTATGCGGATTGCGTGCGATAGTGTGTAATTAAAGCCGTATTTTTGTTATCTTCTAGGTAATTTTTGCAGATTTCAGTGATATCGTATGTTCCTACGGCTATTTTCTTAAACCAGTTGTAGTTGTTTGAGCGTAAAATGTTATATGTGTCGCTTTCGCAGCCCATTTGTTTTAGTTTTTTTGCAGAAAGGGGGCCGTTTTTTTCTATTAGGCAGGCTATTTTTATGCAGCGTTCGCGGTAGGCGGTGTTTATGGCGGTTTTTGTTGTGCCGCCGGGGGTGTCTACTGTGCGTCCGTTAATCTCCCTTTTTATCGAGGTTGCTTTTTGGGTCTCTTTGCGGCTGCGCTTTGTGCTTTCCGGGAAGGATATAATTTCTGCGTGTTTTACGGGGCTGTCTAAGGCTACGGTGATTAATCCTATTTCCAGCTTTTTTAGGAGCTTTTTTAGAGCGCGGAAGGTTTTTTCGTTTGTGCGGCGGGGGCGCGGGATGGCTATAAATACATGCGGGGTGGCGGTTTGGCGTTCCATGGCTTGGTAGATTAGCGTTATGTTTGCGGATAGCTTCATTTCTATCACCCATAGCTCGCCGTCCTTTACAGCCGCTATGTCGCAACCCTTTACCTCCCCACGCACAATAAAACCTTGCGTGGTAAGCAAGGTTTTTATCGGGTCGTACATGTCCGTTTCGGAGAATTTATTCATTGTAGTAGTTCCTCTGCTTTTCTTAAAACTTCATCATACACAGCTCTATTAATGTGTCGGTTGTATGAAATGAGTTTTTCTATGCTGGGTTTGACTTCGCGGATATATCCTTTTTCTTTTGCAATAAGTAAACTTATAAGCGGTGTGGAATTTACGACAATGCTCATGCTGATTCACCAACAATTTTATCCAGGCTAAATTCTTCTTTTAACTCGTCGTCTATCGGTATCGTTACTGCTCTCACGTTACGTCACCTCTTATCCTCGTTTGCCTTAGTATACAATATTTTTTTGAAATGTGTTTATTTATTTTTTATCACGGCTTTTACAATCCCCGCTATATGTGTAAACGCTTGCTCGTCCAACTTTTTTAAATCCGCTACCAGCTCGTTTAGTTTTTCGGGGTTATTGTTGCCTTCGTCAAAAAACTCCTGCGGGGTTATTTTAAAGTATTCGCAAATATAGAAAAAGGCTGTTATGGATGGTAGTGATTTTTTGTTTTCGATGTGATTGATATAATTATCTGCTTGTCCAAGTGTAAGGCTCATGTCCCGTGCAGATACGCCTGCTTTTAGCCGTAACTGCGTTATGCGCTCGGCAAGAAAATCCTGATACAAGGCAACCCCTCCCTTGTATGAGATTCTACATTATATTATGTTTGTGTTTACGATTTTAAAATGCCGATTATTCTTGACATGCGAGATATTATCTCTTATTATGCATTTAATACACGTTTTTATCGCACAGATAATATGGGAGGTTAAACAGAAAATGTCTAACAAAAATAATTCTTTACTGGCTATTGCGATAATACTTGCTACCATTATTGGGGTAATCGTTGTGGCGTTTGCCGTGTTTATTGTGCTGGGCGCACTTAATACACCGCCTACCGCTCCGACTAATATTACGGAGCAAGAAGTAGTCCAAAACCGCCCAACTGCTACAGCCCCCCAACAAAATGTCTCTACTGAAACACAAGCCGAACCCCCGACGGGACAGCAAGTCCCCTATGTTAACGCCTTACGGGAAGAATGGCTTACTTTAAGCGAAATACAAGGGCAACGGGGCTACTATATCAAACGTGGTGACCGCTTTTTGAGGCTAGACAACAGCTATAGTCGATACACTCGGCAATTGCAAGGAGCTTTTACCACAACACACACTCTGGGATTAACCAACACCCTGATTGCGAACACACTTTCAAAACCTCCTCTTCAATTATTGCCAGGCGACCAAGTTATTTATGTAGGAACTAATCTTACGCAACCGGATATGCGAACTTTACACCCTCACTTACCCGATGGTTACTATATGGCTACAAACCTATGGGCGATGGCGGATGGTTTATATGTTTTTTGGGATGGTATAGGGGTTTGGCCAAATACCTTTTATACCAACATAAATGGCGAAATACTACTCATTGACGGTATCTGGAGGGACAGAATTACAGTGTTTACACATATAAACGGACAACCGCTGACCAACAACGGCACAACAACACATTTTAATCTTATAAGTTACAACCCCGGAGAACTGACAGAAATATGGCGGACTCAATATGTATTAATGGGAGAACGTGACCAACAGTTTATCTTAACCGGGCTTAGAGGCACAATAATTATGAAAGACATGACACGGTGGGGCAGAAATTATCTGCAAGTTGGGCAAGCAATGGAGCATTTTCGCATACATGATGTTAGGTTTGTGGCGATAAATAACTCCATAGACAGCCTAAACCCCGACAGCCTTGAAATTGCGCCGTTTATCAACATAATGTCAGAGTGGTATGCAAAAGACATCTCGAAAGGGAAGGCGGATACTTCGCACATGAGGTATCCGCTTTTGCTGTCACATAAAATCCGTCAATTCCTGTTGACAGTATCCTGTATACCGTATATAGTATAAGCGTCGTGACGGCAAATATATTTTAGAAAGGGTTTTGATTATGTCAAAACAAAAAATTTCAGAACTGGAAAACCAAGTAGCTATCATTCAAAAAGAAATTGAACGCATAAAGCAAGAGGATAGCGAACCTCGTATGCCGAGCCAAGGTGTATACAATAAGTACAAGGAGCGGTTAGAGGCGGCGAGGACAGACTTGTTTAACTTGTATGGAGAGATAGTACATGAGGAATCAATCCATTCATTAACCACATATGTTAGTGTCGGAAGATTCCCAGATAATAAAATTGGAATGTTGTGTTGTGGAACAGGCTCGTTTTCGTCACTTGATGAGTTAAGCGAAGAAGGGCTATCCGCCGCATTAGATGTGTATACAAACCCTCGCCGCATAACTATTTTGAAGGAATTAGTAAAAGGCGAAATGACCGCATCAGAAATTTCACGGCGTACAGGACTGCAAAGCGGCCAGTTATATCACCACCTTTCGATTTTAGAATCTGCAAAGCTGATAGTCAAAACGGCAGATAAATACAGTGCCGATACAAAAACGCAAGGAATACTTTGTGGACTATATTCTGTAATCGGAGGAATGGATATAGCGAATAGTTAAGTGAAAATTCTCGCCAATTCCGCAAATCTACCTTTATAGTTCTACCACAAACAAATCAATAACGAAAATTCCAAGCCTTTCTGCGGAAGTGTACAGCCGCCGAGGGGCTTTTTATATAGAATGGAAAATTTATCACACCCTATTGCAAGGGCGCAGCTCTCTTTTTTGAAGCTGCGCCTTTAATCTTTTGGAAGGAGTTTTTCGCATGGATAACAACCAAATCAATAATCATGGTACAGCAAGACCGCCGGACGGCACTTTGCATACGCAGATTGATAACCAACCTTTTATTGTTGAGGTATTTTTCAATCACAACGCCACGGAAACATTCCAAGACAAGCTACTGAGGGTAATACTTGCCGAGGAAGTGAGGGCAACGTGCTAACTGCAAACGCTTTTGACCTTATCAAAGAAACGCTGAACATTGCCGAGGTTGCGGCTAATTACGGCGTGGAAGTCAAACGCAACGGTTGCTTGCTTTTTGATTCTGAACTGAAAATCGCCAACATCACACCCGCACAGGAACGGTTGCGAATAGCTACTCGCACATATGCCGCCGCACACTCCCGAAATTCCGACTTCGAGGACATAGCCCAAGAGATTGAAAAACATTATGGGCTAACAAAGGGTATGCAAAATCACGTTGACGATTTAACGCCCAAACCGCAAACCAAAAAACGTAGTTACGACCACGGACGAGGTTAAACTCTAAAATCGTACTGGCTGAAAATACGCTATTTTCAGTCAGTACGATTCTGTGTTATACTGTGCATAGGATTTATTTTGAGTACCATTCACCGCATCAGGCGGTGAGTGGTAGTATTTATAGTTTCTACAGCTTGACTATAACCAATATTTATCTTGCTTTATGCGATAGTGCAATTTATTCTTAGTGTGTTAATAATTTATTTTTAAGAAATGAGGAGATAGTGTTGAGCAATCAAATAAACCCCGACATTTTTTACCACGAGCAGTTTCCACGCTCAAACAAATACGACCCTATGTGGGTTCTTAATAACTCGATGGGGCCGCATCCACTTTGGCAGGCAGAGTATTTATTACAAGCATTTGACTTAAAACCGGGTATGCGTGTTTTAGACCTTGCTTGTGGAACAGGCATGACCAGTGTTTTCCTTGCAAAAGAGTTTGGCGTTCATGTTTATGCCGTGGATTTGTGGGATGCACCTGATAAAAAATGGGAAAACGCAAAAGCGCATGTTGTGGAACATCTTGTCACACCGATACAGGCTGATGCCACAAAACTCCCGTTTGCCACGGATTTCTTCGATGCAATCATCTGTGTTAATTCCTATATGTATTTTGGTCAAGATGAAGGATTTTTGGAAAACATACTCAAATTCCTACGACCGAGCGGGCAGATAGGTTTTATCCAAACCAGCTATACTAAGGAAATCACAAACGGCATTCCTGATTATATCCAAGAGTTTTTGGGTGATGATTTATGGCAGTGGCAACCCTTATCTTGGTGGAAGTCTTTGTGGGACAAAGATGGTCTTGTGTCCATTGATGCGGCAGATACGTTGCCAAATGGTACTGCCTTGTGGTTACACTATGCAAAAGCCGAGGTCGAGTTTGGCCCACCATCCCCATTTCCCGATGAAACCGATATATTTGAAGAGGACTTGGAAAACGGTGAATACATGGGTTTTATTCGCATGGTGGCAACGAAGAAGTAAACTGAGGGGGAAGCCCGCAACGACAGGCAGAAATAGAGCAGTATAAGCATTTCACATTCTAAACGCCCAAAAGCACATACTCCATAATTATTGCGATTATGTACGCAAACTCAACGCTCGGTATATTTGAATATATCGGGCTTTTTTGCGTTAGTCTTTTACGGTGGTTGACAAGTGATACCAACTGTGTTGTCACTGGTTTTGTGATTTAGACGGATATCAAATGGTGCGTGAAATAGACGGCATTTTTTGCCGCGTAGATACGTTCCCAGTTGGATTGTTAGTGCTACGCTTATCGCTTGATGGTCTACAGTCGGTGCGCTCATTTCTATTGCCTCCCCATTGATTAGCTCGAAGCGTGGACACTCCGGCCACTCGGCATAGTCGGCGTAGGTGTAGAGACGATTTGTGTCAATTTTAGGTGCAACTACTGCGCTCATGGGGTGGCTCCTTTCACGGACGCGTTTTTTGCGCGGCATTGTATGTCAAGGGGACAGTTCTTTTGACAGATTTACAGTGTTTATGCGGGGTTGAGCGGTTTATTCAAAAACATCTGGGGGGCGTACGTCTACACGTCGAGATTACGTACTTGGCTGGCGAATTCTTGTATAAACTCGCGTCTTGGCTCTACTTTGTCGCCCATTAGCTGGGTAAACAGTAGATCGGCGGCTATTGCGTCGTCCAGAGAAACGCGGAGTAGGATACGTTTTTCGGGGTCCATTGTTGTTTCCCATAGCTGGTCGGCGTCCATTTCGCCCAGGCCTTTGTAGCGTTGGATGGGTTTTATGCCTTCGCGGCCTATGTCGTTTAGGATTCGCTTTAGCTCGTCGTCGCTGAACGCGTAGTATTGGTTGCGGCCTTTTTCTACTTTGTATAGCGGTGGCTGGGCGATGTACACAAAGCCGTCGTCTATTAGGTCGGGCATAAAGCGATACATAAATGTTAGCAGCAGCGTACGGATATGCGAGCCGTCTACATCGGCGTCGGTCATTATTACTATTTTGTGGTAGCGAAGCTTTTCTATGTCGAAGTCCTCGTGTATACCTGTACCAAAGGCTGTTATCATTGCGCGGATTTCTTTATTTTCCAAGATTTTATCCAGACGGGCTTTTTCTACATTCATTATTTTACCGCGAAGGGGTAGGATGGCTTGGGTTTGAGGAAGGCGTGCGTTTTTCGCGCTGCCGCCTGCGGAGTCACCCTCTACCAAGAAGATTTCGCATAGGGCGGGGTCTTTTTCGGAGCAGTCGGATAGCTTGCCCGGAAGGCGGCCGCCTTCCAGTACGGATTTACGCTGCACAAGCTCACGGGCTTTTTTTGCGGCTTCGCGGGCGCGGGCGGCCAGTAGGCCTTTGTCTATTATGGCTTTGCCCACTGCGGGGTGTTCTTCGAGAAAGTAGGCCAGATTTTCGGATAGAACGGATTCTACGGCGGTGCGGGCTTCGGAGTTGTTTAGCTTTGCTTTGGTTTGGCTCTCAAATTGCGGCTCTTCTACTTTTATGCTGATTACCGCCGCTATGCCTTCTCGCACGTCGTCCGTAGACAGGTTTTTTTCATTATCCTTCAAAAGCTTAAATTTACGTGCATAGTCATTCACGGTCTTAGTCAAACCTGCGCGAAAGCCCGTCACATGCGTTCCGCCGTCCACTGTATTTATATTATTTACAAACGCATACGTGTTTTCTTGGAAACCATCATTATGTTGCAGGGAGATTTCTACGTGTACGTTTTCGTGCTTTGCTTCGCAATAGAAAATTTCTTCTACCAGCGGAGTTTTATTTTTATTGATAAATTCCACAAATTCCTTAATACCACCGTCGTATTTATATGAACGATACCGGTGCGGGTCGCGTCTTTCGTCTATCAAATCTATTTTCAGACGCTTTGTTAAAAACGCGGTCTCCTGAAGCCTTTGCTTCAGCGTCTCAAAGTTATATTCCAGCTCCTCAAATATCTCCGCGTCGGGCTTAAAATGCACAAATGTACCTGTCTCCGTAGTATCACCTACCACAGTCAGGTCTGTTTCCTTTGGCCCACGAGAAAATTTTTGCTCATGTATCTTCTCGCCATCAAAAACGCGCACAATAAGCCACTCCGACAGCGCGTTTACCGCCGAAGCTCCCACACCATGCAGACCACCGGATACCTTATACCCACCCGTGCCAAATTTACCACCCGCATGAAGCACCGTAAAAATAACCTCCACAGCAGGTAAGCCCGTTTGCGCCTGAATCCCAACAGGAATCCCACGCCCATTATCCCGCACAGAAATCGAGTTATCCGGATGAATTGTCACAATAATCTCGTCACAGGCCTCCATCAAAGCCTCATCCACAGCATTATCTACAATCTCATACACCAAATGATGCAGCCCTTTAGCCGCCGTCGAACCAATATACATACCAGGACGTTTACGAACAGCCTCCAGACCCTCCAATACCTGTATATTATCTGCTGAATATTCTTGAACTGTGTTAGACATTTTTATTACTCCCTTTTTTTAAGGTCAAGACCTTGGGGCTTTGCCCCAATGCCCCACAAGGGGACGCGTCCCCTTGACCCCATTCATTTTATTTGGCCATTTATCATGTGCATTAATTTATATTTTTTGAAATTGAATTCTTCTATGCCTGTGCAGGTTACTATTGTTTGTAGGTCATGGATATTTTCTAATAGATATTTTTGGCGGTGTTTGTCTAACTCTGACAAAACATCATCTAATAAAAGTATTGGGGTTTCGTTTGTGCTTTGTTTTATTATTTCTATTTCGGCCAGTTTGGCGGAGAGGGCGGCTGTGCGTTGTTGGCCTTGGGAGCCGAAATGGCGGGCGGAGATGTTGTTTATTGTAAATTCTATGTCGTCGGTGTGTATGCCGTCGTTGGTTGTGCCGCGTAGGATGTCGCGCTCGTGGGATTTTTCCAGCGTGCGTGCGAAGTTTTCTGTGGTTACGCTTGGTTTGTATTCTAGTTTTAGGTTTTCGGTGTCTTGGGTTATGTTTTTGTGGATTTTGTTTGCTATTTTGTTGATTTTTTTTATAAAGGCTGTGCGTGTTTTTATTATGCGTTGGCCGTAGTTTACTAATTGCTCGTCCCATATGCTTAGGCTGTCGCATGCGGATTTGTTTTTTTGTAGGGACTTTAGCAGGGCGTTGCGTTGTTTTAGGGCGCGGTGGTACTCGCGCAGGTCGCTGTAGTATACGGGGGAAAGCTGGCAGATTTCCATGTCCATAAAGCGGCGTCGCTCGGATGGGCCTGATTTTATAAGGCGAAGGTCTTCCGGGGAGAACATCACCACGAGTAGCTTTCCGAATAGGTCTTTCATGTGGCGTACGGGTAGGAAGTCTATATTTATGCTTTTTACGGTTTTTTTGCCTGTTTGTTGTAGGTTGGCTTCTATTGTGGAGGACATTGTTGTGCGTTGGGTTTGTATTTGGATGGCAGCGGCGGTTTTTTCACGGTTGATTAGCTCGGCGTCGGCGCGAGCGCGTAAGGAGCGGCCAAATGCACAAAAATAAATCGCTTCCAGAAAATTTGTTTTTCCTTGCGCATTGTTGCCGTAGATTATATTTACTGTGGGTGACAGCTCTTGTTTTTTTATAGTGAGGTTTCTGTACCCGTTTGCGGATAGGCTTTTTATTAACATTACGCAGGTGGGCGAAGGGGTACTATCAGGTATCGGAAGCCTCGCTCGCTGTCCATACCGCGTATTGTGCATGGCGATAGCACTGTGTTGAATTTTATGAGGACGCGTTCTTCTTCTACGGCGCGCAAAACGTCTATAAAGTATTTTGGGTTAAAATAAATTGTTAGGTCTTTGCCCTCGGTTTCGCAGGGGACACCGTCTTCTACCTGACCGCGGTCGGATTGTGCAGAAATTGTTAGGTCGTCGTCTTTTATTTCCATTTTAACGGGAAGCATACGGTTTTCCGAGGCCACAAGAATCGCACGCTCAAAGGCATTAAGAAGTTGCACACGGTCGGTAACTACCATAGTAGAAAAATCCTCATTGTAAATTTGGTCGTAGCGTATAAAATCACCTGTTAATATGCCCGATACCATGCGGAATTCTTCCGTCTCGAATATTGCTTTGGTATTTGTGAAATAAAAGCTTACTTCGTCGTCGCTGTCGGGCAGAACTCGGCTTAGCTCGTTTAGGGCGCGGCCGGGTACTACCGCACTGCTTTCCGGTGTATCTTCGTCCATATCGGCAGAACAGTAGGATATCCTAAACATATCTATAGCTACAATTTCGAGGACGTTATTTTTTATTTCCATTTTCTCGCCCGTGAGAATAGGCTTTGTGGAATCAAGTGACACGGAAAAAATAGTTTGCTTTATCATATCCTTTAGCAGACTTGATTTTATCTTGTAACGGGCAGCAGTCTCGTTTAACTCATTTTCCGAGACTACAGGAAATTCTTCAGCGGGCTGACCTGACATCTTTAGGCGCGAGCGTCCACTTTTGCAGATTGCATTAAATTTGTCGTCCACCTCTATCACTATAGAACTACCCGTTATCTTCCTAACGATATCCGTAAAAAGCTTTGCGTCGAGTGCTATTGCACCCTGTTGCTCCACCTGCGCCTCTATAGTGGCAGTTTGTATGCAAATCTCCTTGTCATTACCAACAAGAGTTAACCCATCAGCCGTAGCCGTAAGCAATACACACTCCAATATAGGGCTGGTAGTGCGCGTGGACACCGCCCTTCCAACCAACGCAAGCGCGTCTTGCAATTTATTTCTGTCACATGTAATAATCACAAAAATCACCTATCCGTACGAACTTGTTTCGTACTATATAATTATTTATCAGTAGCAGTAGTATTAGGCTGTGTGGATACGTGGAAAAGTGGGTACAGAGCCTATAATCGTTGACTTTTATACAAGAATAACCCTGTAAATTTCCTGTGCAAAAACGGGCAAGTTATTATAGTTGATGTGGATAAATGATGGGGGTCAAGGGGGCTGCGTCCCCTTGTGGGGTATTGGGGCAAAGCCCCAAGGTCTTAACCATTTGGTCTTATTCATCTTTAATCCGTAACTCCAAGCCCTCAACTATGTTGCGGATTTTTTCGTCTTGTTCTATTTCTGCTGTGATTTTGTTGCAGGAGTGGATTACTGTTGTGTGGTCGCGGCCGCCGAAGAATTGACCGACGGTGGGGAGTGGTGTGTCGAGGATTTTTCGGATTAGGTACATCGAGATTTGGCGCGGGATTACTATGTTTTGGGTACGCTTTCTGCCGTTTACGTCTTCTATGGAGATTTTGAAATGGTCGCATACGGTTTGGCGGATGGTTTCCATTGTTACAGGTGGTTTTTCTTTGCCTACGAGCTGGTCTTTTAGGGCTTGGCGGGCGAGTTCCATTGTTATGGGTGTGTTTGTTAGGCGGGCGTAGGCTACTATTTTATTGAGTGCGCCTTCCATGTCGCGGATGTTTGAGACTATGTTTTTTACTATGAACTCTTTGATTTCTGTGGGGAAGTCTATTTTTTCGAGATTGATTTTTTTGTCCAAGATGGCAGTGCGTGTTTCGTAGTCGGGGATGGATACGTCGGCCAGGAGACCGGAAGCAAAGCGTGAGGTTAGGCGTGGCTCGAGGGTGGTAAGCTCGCTGGGTGGGATGTCGGAGGTGAATACGATTTGACGGTTTAGGGATGTCATGTGGTTGTAGGTATGGAAAAGTTCTTCTTGGGTTTCTATTTTGCCGTCGAGAAATTGTACGTCGTCTATAAGCAGCACGTTTACATTGCGGTATTTTTTGCGGAATGTGGGGGTTGTTTTTTCTCGGATGGAGGTTATAAATTCGTCTGTGAAGGTGGAGGCGGGGACGTACAGGACGTTTAGGTCGGGGTTGTTGTCGTAGATTTGGTTGCCTATGGAATGGATGAGATGGGTTTTGCCAAGGCCAACGCCGCCGTATAGGAAAAGTGGGTTGTATTCTTCTGTGACGCCGGGTGAATCTGCTACGGCGCGTGAGCCTGCGTATGCAAGTTCGTTGCATTTGCCCGATACAAAGGTGTCGAAGGTATAACGCGGGCGCAGGCCTGTTTTGTTGTAGTTGCTTACTTTGCTGGAGCGCAACGGGTCGGCGGAGTCTTCGGGTGAGATTATGTGGACTTCTACGTCTTGGTCTGTAAGAAAACGTACGTAGCGTGTGATTTCTCGGTGGTGGCGGGATAGGGAGGTCTTGTAAAATTCTGAACGTGCCTGCACGGTAAAAATACCGTTTTCGTAAGAAACGGGTGTCACGGGTTTTATCATTGTTTCGAAGACTACCTCTGATAGTGATTGAGACAGCATATCCTTAACTCTGTTCCATATGTCGTTAATATCCACAGAAAAACCCTCCGAAATTACGTAAAAAAAGAAAGTTATTAACAGTTATACACAAAGTTATCCACAGACTGTGTATAACTGTTAATTTCCCCCTCGTTTATTTTAACAAAATTATGGCAAGTTATCAACATAAATAACACGGTTGTGGAAACATGCCGTTATTTTTTTTTCGGAAATTCTGCGTGAGTCGGTTACGGTGGAGTAGTTTATTTCTATTGTTTGGCGCGGGGCGTGGAGGGATAGCTCGGCGGTTATTGTTTGGATGGGGATGTAGATTCTTTCTTCCCAGATGTAGCCGTGGTGAGCGGAACGTACCCAGTTAGGACGCTCCGCATTTTGCGTGTCGTTTCTTTCGAGGGATTGCAGAAAGTGGTCGGGGGTGATGGCGTGGCTATATGCAACCATAAGCTGCGGCTCGACAGAAATGGAAAAATCATCGCGGTATACGCGGTTTAACGTAAAATTATCAGCATATGCAATAAGACCAAGGCGCGGGAAATTTTGTAATGCCTTATAAATATGTGCGATTTCTGCGGCGGCTTGGTGGATTCTGTAACGATAATCTCCTCGAGTGAAATGGCTGACACCAAGGGGCAGTACCATAATCGGCTTGTGCCGATGGAAGGAGTGATAAAAGGTCTCAAAGTTATCAAGGACATCAGTAAACCCCTTCTCGTAATCCCAACATGCCAGCAACGGCAACGCGACCCAATCAACCGCAAAATGCCCGGGGTAAAAGGAGCTTGACGGCGTAGCCGTATAGCTCGGCGCAACCCAAACAAAGGCCGCCATAGGCGCGTGGGCATGAAAAGTGTTTCTGGCTTGACGAAACAAGAGCGTATACTCTGCGGGCATTCGCGTATGCGTTTCGTCGGGGTAGAAGACTATAAACATAGGCAAGTTAAATGACCCTAAGCGTTGAGCCAAGTAAATTAGCAGCTCCACCTCGGGGATGTCATAAAGGTCGGGATTTGTAGGCGGGTGGATAATCAACATAGGCGTAGCAAGAGATGCTATACAATGCAACAACCACGAGATAGGAAGCTCCTCACCCAACTCCATCTCATTTACAAAAACAGCATGTCGTTTACCCGCCGCATACTCAAACTCCCGTATACCCGTGCTTTCCGAAAGCCACGCAGCCAAATATATGCCTTCCACCGGCTCATACATAGCAGCAGAAGTCTCCACACGATAAAAAATCGTAAACGCCTGAGGAGAAACATCCTCCGCCGCCTTAACAACAGTCTCAGACATAATCCCCCCCTGAAATCGAGGTATCCCAATAATCTGCGGCGGATTATCCGTCATACACGACGTTAACACAAACAACACAAACAATAATAAAAAAACTTTTTTCATTTTTAAGGCTCGCTTTTTTTTTTTAGAGATTAAGACCTTGGGGGAAAACCTTTTCTGAAGAAAAGGTTTTCCCCCAAACCCCCCTTTCC
>Ga0209755_10001041_pt1 | contig 46267 bp, 55 predicted proteins | sample TergutCo191P1_FD_187301 | JGI IMG/M metagenome (GOLD analysis project Ga0209755, IMG submission 187301) | Cornitermes sp. P1 segment gut microbial communities from Petit-Saut dam, French Guiana - Co191P1 (SPAdes) (version 2) | ecosystem: Host-associated > Arthropoda: Insects > Digestive system... | reverse complement strand
TTGCCAGCCCGAATAAGGGCTTGCGTAGCAAGACCAGGGCTGGCAAAATGTGGGTGAGGGAGGCGTGGGAGCGAGCCGCAGGCGACCGACCTAGCCGACCGAACCCCGAGGGCGCGAACAGCGCCCGCAGCAGTTACCGTTTGTTAGACGAAGGACACAACATACCGATTAAATTTATAAAATTATAATATTTAATAAAGAGTATTTAATCTTATTTTACCCCCATTAAAATAGCCGTTGTACAGGACGTACAACGGCTTGTTATTATTTATAATTATAATTTTTTATACACAACAGTTATATATTTTAAATTGTCAATATAATTTGCAACAACAGAAAACTGTTCCGTCGATTTCTTTCCCTTCGCCAAGCGGATGTTGCTGGTCGGTTGGAGTTGGGTCAGATTCGCAACGGGGAATGCATCAGGTAGAGTATTCGAATTATTCTTGTCAACTCTGGGGAATAGGGCCTTTAGCATCTCTGCATTAGCAGCAGGATCAACACCGAGAACTGTCCCATCCCCCCCCAAGTATAGCCATAGTCACCAGAGGTCTTGGTAACACATAATTTATCAATGTTATCATTAATCCTATTATATATTGATTCTCCCCTGCCATACAACCCTCCTTCTCCCGTAAATATATCTATAATCATATCGACGGTTTTTTCAATTTCTTTGGGGTCTGAGATATTGTAATTTGACAATTTGCCATATCTATAAATCGGCCTACCAACACCATTGTCAGGAAAAGCAATCTTTTGCGCTGCATTTCTGTGGTCTTGAAGAGTACAATTATTTCCATTACAAGTTTCGTCTATACCTAAATGTGCACCAAGATTACATATAGGATTGCAAACAGGACATTCATTTATATTATGATTTTCACAATCATGCACATTACAATTTTCATTTACGCAATGAGTATAACAATGCTGTCCACTTTTGCAAATTGAACACTCACTTTCTTCATCATCACCACAAGAATTTACAATAAACCCAATTAACAAAATAATAACCAAAATCAACAAATTCCTTTTCATAATTTCATCTCCTTTAATTTGTTTATATTCAATATTCTCCAAAACCTAATTCTTGAAGAATTTCGCACGCCAAGGAAGGCGTGCTGCGACCAAGAACATGGGGTAAAATAAATTATAGCATATTTTGTGTCTTTCGTCTAACGTTCTAAGTAACTGACGTTTTTTTATGCCCGATAAGAAAAATGCGCAAGCATTTTACGGGCATAAAAAAATGTGGTGTAGTGAGGCGTGGGAGCCTTTAGGCGACCTAGCCGAACGAAACCCAAAATGCCCTAACAGGGCGCTCCCTATTTTGTAAATCCTTTAATAACAAAGGTTTATAAAACGTGGGTCACTATCTTGTGACGCTAATAATAAATACTTATCCATCTCTGCCGGTTGCGCGGGAAAGTAACCAGCCCTTTTGAGTGTGTTTCGGCCATCAAGCAGGGAAAACGGGTGCAAGTACTGTCTTGTAATCCGCTTTTTAGGACGCTGCAAAATTCATTTTTTGCCAGTGCTGGTATTGATTTGGCTAAACACAACCCGTGTATACCAAAAGGTGATATGGGTCACCTTCCGTAGATACCAAGCTGTAAGGGGGAAACTCCTTTAGCGTCCATCTTTTTGGGAGTAATTATATGGATATAAATGTCAGCAATCCTGTCAGCATCGCTAAAGAACAATTATCAGCATACATCGAATCAATTTTATCTGTTGTTACAGATGAAATACTTCTATTAGGTTTTATAAATTTTTTACTTGAACAGGGTAAAAAATACGAAGCAGAAAATCTATCACAGCAAAGGAGTTACGGCAGGAAATTTTAATCAAATTTAGCAATTTATTCCCTGTTTCAGGGATAAATAATATTTTTAACGGAGAAAACCCATGAACGAAGTTAGAAAATGCCGCATTTGCGGCTGTGTTGACGGCGATTGCCGCCGGTGCATTGAAAGAACAGGAAGACCCTGTTATTGGATCGAAGAAGACCTATGCAGCGCGTGTAAAACGACTGTAGTGTCTCTTGCGTCAATTAAAGGCGGAACCGGCAAGACGCATATCGCGATTCTTGTAGCACGCTGCCTAGCGGCTGCCGGATTTAGGGTATTGTTAATCGATTGCGATCTTAATAACAGCCTTAGTTTTCATTTCCTTGGTGAGGATTTGGAAAAGGCAGAAAACTTAAATATCGCGTCAGCGCTCAGTGATGAAAAAAACGATTTATTAGATTATTATCTGCCTACAAATACGCCCAATATTTGGATAATCGCGTCAACGCCCTATTTGGCGGATCTGCGTACATTGAACGAGAAGCGGCTTAAACGCAAGATACCGAGACTTTATGGAAAATTTGACATTTGCATCATCGATTGCGCTCCTACATACGATAATATCGTTCTGAACGCCGTAAACGCGTCAGATTACGTTATTACGCCTGTTTTAAAGGATCTATTCAGTTATAACGCTGCTGCCTTCTTTGCGAACGTATTACCCAGAGACACAGACATTGATAATAATTGGTTTGTGCTTATTAACGGTTATGACAAAAGATTCGAAGAATCCAAGTCAGGCAGACAATACGATTTTGTTTCAAAATATCAGGAAGACGGCTTCCCGTTGACACCAACAGAAACATGGTTTCCCTGGACACCTCAAATACATTTGCTTGTTGATTATCATAAACTTTTAACCAAAAAGAAAGGAATCGCCGGAGCTGTTCATAACTCTGCTCTCTGGAATGCGGTATCACTTCTTGCTTGCAGCCTGATGGGCTGGGATTATAAAACGGATAAGAATTGTCCTTTTAATCTGTCGGAGGTGTTTTAATATGACTGTTAATACATCTAAATATCATATCAAGAAAATATGTAAAAATTGCCCAGATATGTATTATGATTCTTCGTTAAAACATAAACACCAATGTAAAAAAATTGGAGATTCTATTTATGAAAATAAAAAATGTAAAAAGATTCTTTCTATCAGAAAAGAAGCTGTTGAGACATGGCGCAAAGCAAGGGATGAGGCATTTTTTGCATTAACAGGCAGGTGTTATCATGCCAACTAAACTACAAGCGCCTGCCACCGCAGGATATAACGCCATCGGCAAGAACCAGTTCAAAATGGTAAGCGTTGATGAAATAATCATCGATCCTGAAACTTCTAGTATTTACACTATTAATGAAAAACTGGTTGAAAAAATAACGCAGTCCATCATTAAAGACGGCTACGATGAAAGCCAGCCTGTTGTCTTACAGAAAAGTACTAATATTATTGTTGACGGTCATACGCGCTTACAGGCTGTAAAAAACGCAGGGCTTGAGAAAATACCGGTTGTTTATAAAGAATTCGCAAACCGTGATGAGTTGCTCATTTACGCATACGAACGTCAATCAAAACGCCGTAATTTATCAAGTGCTGAAATAATGGCAGCTGCTAAGACACTTTTAAATAGGAAAAAAGCGGGTAATGGAGAAGGACGCGCGGCTGACGCTTTGGCAGAAAGACTTGGTATAAAAAAATCTTCAATGTACCAGGCTGTAAAAGTATTAAAAGAAGGAACCCCAGAGCAGATTGAAGCCGTAAAAAGCGGAAAGATGTCCAGAAAAAAGGCTTGTGAAGAAATTAACGAAATGAAGAATCCTGACAGGAAACAGGAAAAGAAAATCATCGAAATAGAAACTCATGGTCATTCTGGAACAGTTCCCTTTCTAAAAGCCGCCGTTATACTTCTTGTTGAGAAGGAACAGGCTGCTGCTGCTGAATTGCTTGTTAATCATTTTCTTCGCAAGAATGAGAGAAAAGTTCTTTATGATGTTTTACCGGAAGAAATCAGGGGAAGAATTCAATTGCTCCACCCGGTGGACTAATAGCCCGCAGTCGGCAAGATAAAGGATATATATATGTCATGACCTAAGTCCTTATGGCATAAGGACTTAGACACATATAGGTCTATTTTGACACATATGCATGGTTAACGTAACTCCTTATCCCATAAGGAGTTAGCTATATATATGTTTTGTAATTCCTTACAGGATAAGGAGTTACCAGATGCTTACGAGACATCTTTTTAGACCTTTGCTGTGCCGGTAGAGCAATTATATGACCATTAGTGTGCCGGTAGAGCAATCCAAAGGCTATTAGTGTGCCGGTACAGCGATTTTTTTAATATTTTTTGGAGTTTTTTATGGAATGCTTTACCGGTGGAGCGTTTTAAAAACTATCGGCAGAGCAATTGGTCTAAGCGGTACAGCGATTTTTTTAATATTTTTTGGAGGTTTTTATGAAAAGAATTTATAAAAGAAAGTTCGAATCAAATTATTATGGAGAAATAAGACAAACATTATTCGGTTGGAATTGGGCTTTTTTTAGAGACAATGAACCCTTTCCATTAGCGCAAAGAAAAGAAAAATCTCTAGAGGATGCTATTTTTCATTGTGATCAAGAAGCCAACGGATTAATACAAATATTTAATGCCTGGGAACTTGTTAAGGTTCAAGAAACCTCACAAGACAATGCCGGTTCTTCCGTGTAAACAACATTTCTGTAACTATTACCTGTTATATATCTTTCGATTGCTTTCAGGTAATTGAGTTTTCTTTCAGTAAGCTCAATAACGCTACCATCGCAGTTTAATACATTGCAAAAATTGCCTTGGTTCTTGATTTCGGCTATTGCCAGCGCGAAAGCCCTAGTTTCCTGTTCGTTCATAATGTCCCTCCTGTTGGACTTGGTTTGTTTTAGGCTTGGTTTGTGCCCTTTACTTATTATACCACAGGAGGGACTTCTTTAATTCTTTAAGGTAATAATAAATGATTAAAAAAGTAACATTAACACAAGTAATAAATAAATCAATAAAAACTAAATCAATAATAGTGCGAAACATACCTTTCCGGGATGCCTCCGCTTGCGTTGACGCGATTTTTAAAACAATTGCCGAAGCTCTCATTAGAGGTGAAAAGATAGAATTACGCGGATTTGGAGCATTCTCTGTAAAAAACATACCTCAGCTGAAAAAATATCCCAACGGCGTGATTCCATCTCATGGAAGCATTATTTTTAAACCGTCGCAGAAGCTCAAACGAGCTGTTTGGAACAGGGTTAAGTGATTTAATTATGTTTTACTACGCTATACAAGTAAGAACACGCTCTGAGGAAAAGTTTATCAGACTCTTTAAAAAAGAGAATCCCGATAATCCCTTTCAGATTTATTTTCCTAAAAGGCAGCTCAATATCAGACGCGCGGGTAAAACCAGACTTTCTACATATTCGATTTTTCCAGGGTACATCTTTGTAGAATCAAATAATGAAGATATTATTGATTACCAATATTCTTTCAGAAAAACAGAAGGGTTTTATCGATTCCTAAAATCGAATAAAGAAATAACGCCGCTATCCGATCAGGACATGGAATTGGTTTTACATTTTCTGAAAACTGTTGGATCTGTCGCAGGCGTATCAAAAGTGTGTTTTAATGATAATTCCAGAATTGTCGTATTAGAAGGACCGCTTGCTGGCCTTGAAGGAAGAATCATAAAAGTTGATAAAAGAAAAGGCAGGGCAAAAATAAAGCTCGATCTTTACGATGAATCATTCTCAATTGATTTGGCCTTCGAAGTAATCGGATCATTAGAATCTGCCAAAAAGGCTTCATAATTTAATATGCGAAAAAAATTGATTATTAGAAAAAAGCCATATACCGGTAAAGGCAAAACAAGAACCGTATTAGCATATAACATCAGGCAATTAAGGCTAAAAAACAATTATACTCAGGTTAAACTTGCTAAATTTATCGGTGTATCTACACAGGCTATTAAAATGTTTGAATGGAAAAAATTGTTTCCAAGCGAGAGAACATTAGAAAGAATGGCGTCTGTTTTTAAAACTGAAGTATATATTTTATTAAAGCCGAAAAGAGGAAAATTATAACAATGAGGCATTTTTTATTTGAAGACAGACCATATAAAATTAATCCTCGTTTCAAGCGTAAAAGAAAAGAAATGGATTCAGCTGTTGCGCTTGCTAAAGTATTAAGAAGGCTTTCGCCGCGTTCCAGAGCAAACGCCGGTTCTGGCGGTAGTAACCATTTTGGCGGCGGTCATCGAACAGACATACGTCAAAAGTGTGTTGTTAAAATGCAATATTCAGACAGCAAAGCAGCGCATATTGTACAGCTTGATGAATACCTTTCACGGGAGGGAACCGCCGTCGATGGAAGCCGGGCGCCTCTTTATGGTACTGATATTTTTGAATATCAAAATAATATGGTAGATCGTAATTTTCGTATATTTCTTAGTCCCCAATCTGATCAAGTTAATTTAAAAGAAATGACAGAAAATTTTATTCAGGTATTGGAACTTCAAACAGGGTACAGTTTTTATTGGCAGGGATCAAATCATTATAATACAGCTCATCCTCATTCACATATTTTAATTAACGGTATCGATAAAAAAGGAAAAAATGTTGATATTCCCAGAGACATTGTTAAAACATTTATGAGAGAATACGCGCGAGACATCTGTACATCACAGATTGGATACAGAACAGAGGAAGAAATAGAACTTGAAAAAACAAGAGAACCTGAAGCAATGCGTTTTACTCGTATTGACGAATCAATTAAAGATATTTGCCCTGAAAACAATATTTTGTTTTCTAATCAAATATACGCAGACAGAGAACGTACTTTATTAAGGCTTGATAACCTAATAAAAATGGGATTATGCGCTTACAATAATGGCGCGTATACTCTTGATTCTCAATGGGAGGAAAGTCTCCGCGCAAACTCAAGATATAATACTTTTTTAACAGCGCGTTCTCAGTTGCAATTCTCGGATCAGGCTAATTTAAAAGTTTATTCAGGCGAACACGGAAACATATCAGGAAAAGTAACAAAAATATTCACTCCTGAAGATGATACCAGCAATAACCATGCTGTTGTTATTGAGTGCCAAGACGGCAAAGCATATTTTGTACCGTTATTGAAACCGCCTAGTATGTACGACTATAAAACCAAGATAAGGATGGGTTTAATGGAAGGCGATACCATAAATGTCCAAACCTTAGAAAATCAACGCGGCAGACTTACACCGGTGTTTTATAAAACTAATACGAGATATAGAAATTAATATTTTAAAGAAATATAAAAAATAATGGAGGAATTATGCAAACGAATGAAGAAGTATCACCTATTTTGGAGGTAGTAACACTCCTTGAAAAAAATGGTTTTCGCGTATTAAAAGTTGAAGAGGAAATTAATTCTCCTTATAGTGACGCAATCAATCTTTTAATAATGCCAAAGAAAAAATAATCTTGTTATTCAAATTCTAAGACTTAACAGGATTGATATATTCCATTATTTTCTGAGTGCCTTTTATCAGAAATTCAGCATATTCTTCACCTGATAATTCTTTTTGAACTGTTTCAGGAGCTGCTTGAACAGCAGTAATAAATAGTTTCAAAGATTCTTCTCTTGCTGCTTCTGGTCGTTTTGTATAGTCAGCTATTGACATGTGAATACCCTCCGGGGTGTGATACCTCCGCTCAAGCGGTGGTTGTGTTGTTACAATAATTGTATCACACTTCGGGGGTTTTTATAAAAACAAGTTTTAAGTTTAATAAAATGGATCTAACTAAGGAGTAAAAATATGAGAGAAGAAGAATTGATCAAATTAATTACTGCTATAACAAGCGCCGGATACAGATTAATATCTCTTAACTATTCTAAAGAAAGAACAGAATTCCCGTTAGGAGATGAAGTTCAATTATTACTTGTTAAAGATCACAAAGAAAATCAATCAAGTTCATGAAAATATTCTGCGAATTTTAAACACGCTTTGTGTAAATCTTCTATGAAGGCTTCCAAACCTATTCCTTCCTGCACTATTTTAGGATTAGCTTGGTAGTAAGGTAAAATTCTTTCTAAAGCCATTTTCATCTCATTTGATACAAAAGCTCTTTTTTCTTTCATGTGAATACCCTCCGGGGTGTGATACCTCCGCTCAAGCGGTGGTTGTGTTGTTACAATAATTGTATCACACTTCGGGGGTTTTTATAAAAAAGAGGTTTTAAGTTAAATAAAATGGATCTAACTAAAATAAAACAAGATATGAAAAACATAATTTTGAACGTTTTCTTGAAAGAACCCATGAAGAAGAAAAAGTGCTTTATGTAGCCAGCAAAAGAAAAGGCTCGGAAATATGGGGTACGCTCCAATCGCGTCCTCGCCATAGTTCTGAACCTTATATTAACAGTATAAAAACCTTCGGAGATATTGTCAAGTATTTTTCACAAGAAAATCAATCTTTTAAATCACCTGCTCAGGCAGATGAAAATATAATTAGCAAGGAGAATTCTATGTCTGATGTAAACGAACAAGAAGGAAAAAAAAGAGACCCCAAAGAAGAGGCGTTTCTTGCCACAGTCCATCAGCGAAAGGTAATAACCGAAGCCATGAAAGCCGGTAACCTTTGCTGCTTGCCCGGAGCGGATGGGTATGCCGACACAACACCGGCAGTTAATTTGCTTAATGGTACTTTTTATCACGGAGCGAACATGATGTTCTTGAAAGAACACGCACGTGAAAACGGTTTCCCCTCAGCGGAGTATCTGACATTTGATCAGGTTCAAAAAGCAAGATCATCAAATCCTGACATTGCAATACGACAGGGACAAAAAGGCGTATCAATTTATGTCAGCGAAAAAATTGAAGGTACAGAAGACGAATGGGAAAACAAAAGTATCCGCTTGTTTAACGTCGCTCAAACATCGAAACCGTCTGAGGTCAAAGCGTTCGCAGCAGAAGTGCAGCAGCAGAAACTGAAAGAAAAAGAAGCATATCTTCAAACACAATACGGTACAGGCTTTAAACTTGAAAAGAAGGAAAAACAATCCGACCCCGATATTGTCTGCTCATCATCAGACCCAGTGCAGTACATCGGACAATATCTTGCTGCTGTATCAATGGGAAGCAAATTCCAGGCAACAAAAGAACAGGCGGCAGAATTTTCCCAAAACTTGGAAAGTACCTTGTATGCAAAAATGGATAACGGACATACAAATCCGTTTATGCTTTCAAAAATTTCCAATGACGCCAGTACCGTCTGTAAAGAAGTGATCAAAGAAGCAAAAATGGCGGCTCAAAATTTGGAACAACCGCAGCAGCAACAAGAACAAACCCAAACGCGCGGTCCAAAAATGTAAACTTCAATAAAAACGCCGCTTCCTGTGGCGTTTTTATGGGAATAAACAACAGAATAATTAAGGAGGAAATTATGAAAGATAAATTTGTAAATGATTGGGGTAATGACACGGAAGGTCAAAGCGGCTTTCTTATTAAGAATAACGTCGAAATGCAATGGCATCTCTATTTTCATGATGATTCAAATGAAATATATGGCGTTTTAGGATTATATGACGAAAATGGTAAAAATGGTGTTCATTTTGATATAAAAAATGAATTAAATATGGATTGGAAAGAATATGATGATATGGATAATGTTTTTAATAAGTTCAAAGATGTTATAGAAAATAAACAATTAACATCAGATAATATTAAAGACCTGTGTTCAGAAATTAAAGAATATATGAAAAATGATCTAAACCAAGAAATTGTATTTACACCTTTAAATACAAAAATAAATCCAGAACTCGAAACCGCCAAAAAGGTAGGTCATGTCCAGGGCGTTTGCGAATGTGTTGTCATTCTAGGCGATAACCATGATCTTGCGAAAAAACTAATGACTGAAACGGGCGTTACAAAGGATATTGCGAAGAAATATGCAAATCCTGAAACATACAAAGCTCTTGAACAGGGTATATTCGCTCCAAAGCAGGAGCAGCATCTTGAGCAGACTCAGGGAGTTAAGAGGTGAGTTTATGGAATTAACTACTAATGAATTAAAATATTTAAAGAATTCTGATGCTTTAATTGATAAAATCAAAAAAATTAAATCATTTTTAAAAGATCAAAAATGTTCAATTATTGAACCATCTTCTGGACTTTCAAACATACATGTTTACAAAGATAATATTTTAATTAGTATTGAAATCTCAATTCCATTATCATCAAAATAATTATTTTCTTTCTGAAATTTGTTTTACATATTCAAAAGGATTAAATCGTTCACCTTTAAAATATTCAAGAAAATGGTCAACAAGTTTAGGTGTATCTCCAATACTCATCAATGAAAAATCAACTTTCAATTTTTTTTCTTTTGATATGCTTACAATGTTTTGAATGTGCAATTCAGCGGCTATCAACGACAACGCATTTAGGATTTGATCTTCTTTACTTAACATGGGAATACCCTCCGGGGTGTGATACCTCCGCTCAAGCGGTGGTTGCTCGATACAACAAGTGTATCACATTCCGGGGGTTTTTATATATCAATTACACACACAGCAAATCCAACAAACTTTTTTAGCAAACAGAATAATTAAGGAATAAACTATGGCAAAAGATATTTTCAGAGACAAATTAAACATTAAAGAATTTTTTGAAATAAATTTGGGCGACAGAACAGATGATTTGAAATATCAATATAATCAGTTATTTACCAAATATTCCAGAGGAGAAGAAATATTAAAAACTTATAATAATAAAAATGTGCCTAATGAATTATCAGGTAATTTAAGCGAATTTGGTTTATTTATAGCAAAATATAAAAATGAAAATAATCTGCCTTATAATCAGGAATTGAGTCAGGAACAAAGAGACAAATTTTTCAAGGAAGTATTTGCAATACAGGACGAAGTAATAAAAGAAAGAAACCAAAAAAGGAGTAATAGTTTCGAGAAAAATGCACACGATACGTCTAACGATAGAGTTAACAAAAAAGACAACGATTTTGTATTAAGTGAATTTGAAAAAAATATAACTGACAATGATCTTTTAAAAAATAGACCGCAAATGAAATTGTTATTAAAAAAGGCGCTTGATAATTTTAAAGAATTAAATGACAGCCTCAGTGTATTTAAAAATATAAAAAGCAATGATTTAACCAAGTATTTTAATAATATGGCATTCTCAAAAAATAAAAAAGGAAATTATATATATCAGGGTTATCATGAAGAAATGAAAATTAAAGGTTCTGTCAATTTTGATATGAAGGACTTATTAGAAGGCAAATTAATTAATGAAAAGAAAAATAACACTGTAATTGATAGAAATGATGAAGTCTTGAATAAGTTTGAAAAAAATATTAATAAAAATGATATGTTAAAAGATAGACCGCAGATGAAGCTGCTGCTTAAAAAAACAATAGAAGAATTTAAAGACGCAAACTATGTCATGGATAGTAATGTCGTAGTAAAAACAAATGATGTAATGAATCATTTTTTAAAAAAAGTAGGTGAAAAAAACAAAAAAGGAAATTATTTATATCAGGGCTATCATGAAGAAATGGATATGAAGGGTTCTGTCAAATTTGACATAAAGGATTTGCTGGAAGGCAGATTAAATAATCTTGAAAAGAATATTGATAATAAAAATATAGTTGATAAAAATGACGAAATTTTATGTGAATTTGAAAGTAATATAAGAAAAAGCGATCTATTAAAAGAAAGACCGCAGATGAAGATGTTACTAAATAAAGTAATAGATAATTTCAAGGAAGCAAACTTTGATTTGGATAAAGGTATAACAAGTAATGATATAATGAATCATTTTATAAAACTCGCGGCGGAAAAGAACGAAAATGGTTTTCCTGTCTATAACGGTTATCATATGGAAATGGAAAAAACCGGCGCTGTCAGTTTTAACATGAAAGATTTGCTTGAAGGCAGATTAAATAATGAAATAAAACCATTAGAAAATACAACGCTTTCAAATGCTCAGCAAATTGAACTTGCCAAAAAGACTGGTTATATCCAGGGCGTATGCGAATGTGTCGCAGCAGTTGGGAGCGATTATACTCTAGGTAAAAAATTACTTTCCGAGATGAATGTTAATATTGATACGGCGAAAAAATTCGCAAATCCGGAAACCTTTAAAAAACTTGAACAGGGCATATTTTCACAGAAAGAAGAGCATAAAATCGAACAGAAACAATCTTTTAAATTATAAAAATATTATTTCTAACAGCATTTAAAAGGATAAACCAATGTCTGAACATGAAGAAATTCGAGAAACATTTTTAAAAAGCCGTAACGGCGCTATTATCCGCTGTGCTTCAATCATGGTTGATTCCGGCAGAAAAGATCTGGCAAAACAAATCCTTAGCACAACGCATATAGACAAAACAAGATTTGAAGAAATAAAAAACGAAAATAAATAAGGAGAATCTGAATGATAAAAAGCGATGTTAAAAACAATTTTCATAATAAGAAATATAAAATTATTCACAACAATGGGAAAAATCAAAAACGTATTCTTATAAAAACATCAAATAACAAACGTAAATCAAAATAAAAGGATATTTATATGCCTCAAATAACAATAAGCAGCCAATTAGAATATGATAAAGCCGTGAAAAATAGGCTCCATATAGGGAATGAGTTAGTCATACAAAACACTCCGGATTTTATTACTGTTAATACTGATGTAACAGTAGGTAAGGACGGCCGCTGTAAAATATTAGACAGTAATTCAAATATCACAATTACGGCTAAAGAAAATGGTATTGCTGCCGCTCAGGGGAAGGCGACTGTTAACGCTTATGGTAATGCCAATATTATCGCAAAAGATAATTGCAAAATAAATTTATATGATTCATCTTTCGCCAATGTAACAGAACATTGTCAAATTATCTTAAAAGGTTCTTCCAAAGTAAATGCGAACGGTAATTGTACTGTTCATGCCTACGATGAAGCTGCCGTATCCGCTTCAGGAAGCAGCAAAGTTTATACGTATCAAAAAGCAACTGCCAGAGGTACAGATGTTACAGCCTTGTCAGGCAGCGGCGAATCAACTTTACACGGACAAAAGAATTGTAAAATAACAGCAAAAGATAATTGTGTCGTATATGCAAGCGATAATTGCACAGTACAAGCCGCTGATAACTGTCTTGTCGTAGCCGGTAATAATACAAAAATTGCGGCAAAAGATAATTGCTTGATTATGGCTAAAGATAATGCAAATGTGACTCTTCATGATAATTGTGAACATGTAAATCTTGATAATGTTAATGATAAAAACATTATGGGAACATTAAAACAAATGGCGCAATCAAAAGCAGTAACAGAACGTCCTTATGTCGCCATACAGGTTTTAAAAGACAATATTCCTCCCCAGCGAAAAGAAGCGGTAAACAGACGTCTTAATACAATGGGATTGAAGGATCAAACATCGACTAAAAATTACTTATATAGTCTTATCGAAGCAGTACCTGCCATTAAAAACCAAATGCCAACACAGAATTTTGAGAAGCAATTAGAATTAGCGCGGAAATCCGGTTATGTAGAAGGCGTTTGCGAGTGTGTCGCGGCTGTCGGCAATGATCAAAACATGGGAAAAAAACTTTTAACCGAAATGAATGTCAATAAAGACATGGCACAAAAATTCGCAAACCCCGAAACTTTCAAGAAACTGGAACAGAACATATTTGCACAAACTCAAGAACAAAAACTTGAACAAACACAGGGAGTAAAGAGGTAATAAAATGAAAATGCCGTATATTAATGAAAACTATTTGAGTAAAAGTAGTGAACTTGGAATAAATATTATTACTATGATTATTGGAATGATTTTCATCGTTTTCTTTATTGGAAAAATAAATGGATTAATCCAATGGAACTGGATATGGATTACAAGTCCCATGTGGATTTTAGGATTATTTAATCTATTTTTTGAGCTTTACAAAGGATTAAGAAGATACAGGGTTTTTGATAAAGACAAAGGACAGACACAGACAGTAAAAAGATAATAAATTAATATTATAGGAGAATATTAAACCAGTTTGACAACTCTGAAAAACATGGTATAGTTATAAATATGAAATGCGAAAAATACATAACCGGTAAATATGCTCTTAATGTGCACCATCCTGGGGATAATAACGAACCTACAGGAGACTGGCACGGCTATATTTGGGATAATATAACCGAATTACCTAATAAGAAAATAACTTACGCAGGAAACGGTTTTAAAATTAATACCTTTTCAATCTGGGGTGATTTTGGAATATATGATGATACCGACAATTTCAAAAAAAAGGGAATTATAATAAAAGAAAAATATGTTTTTGTTGCAGATTATTATAGAGCTATTTTAGATTTAATATACTACAATTTACTTGATAATGAAAATTTAATGGGATTAAATTGCATTACTTATGATCATTTTGATAATAACAAACAGATCAATGTTATATTTGATAAAGTAAAATTACTTAATAATAATATTAATGAAAAACAATATGCGCATTTAGAGGATTGGATTTTATCAGAAAAAAAATATTTTCTTCAAAGAGTTGCATAAAAGGTTATTTGCTATGAATATCAACAGGCAATATTTTGAAAACACATTGCAATTTAGTAAAGAAAAGACAGACAGAATTCTTTTAATGTATGATATTGCTAAATCAATTTCCAACGGTAATAAAAGCCTGATATTAAAAGGCGGTACAGCTCTATTGTTCTGTTATGGATTACCGCGCTTTTCTACCGACCTGGATTATGACGGTATAGATTATAATTTAAACATTAATAATAATGTTACTAATGTTTTTAAAAACAATAATTTAGAACTTTCAAGCATTAATATTAAAAAAGACACTGATACAGTTAAACGTTTTATGGTTCATTATAAAGAAGCGGAATATAATCCTATTAAAATAGAAATTTCATTCAGAAATATTGATAATGATAATATACTTGATTATAAAACAAATATTAACGACATAAACACATATAACATTAATTATTTAGCCAACAATAAAATAAATACATTCCTTGATAGAATGGCTGCCAGAGACATTTTCGATGCTGCTTATTTGTTTAGGGAATATCCCGATGTAATTGACGAAAGTTTAATATTAAAGTGTAAAGATAAAATGAATTCAATTGGCATTGATCAACTTGAAAAAATAATCAAGAGCGATGAAATTCTAAAAGATTTCGACACCGACGACATTTTAATAAACTTCGATAAAAATTTAAATAATTTATATAATGAAAATACTGAAATTACTCGTTCAAGATCAAGATAATTATTCAAAATTTTTAACATATACAGATAAAGAAAATATAAATCTATTTCAATAAAGATAAAATAGAAAAGTTGTAAATGTCAATAAACATTAACTACACTCCAAATCCTCAGAACACCTCAAACGCAGAACAAATGTTTTTTGATTTCAGCGATGGCAAAAAGTTAACTTATCCTGATATACCGTTAAAAACAGTCCCGGTCAGAAAAAACATGAATTTTGAATTAATTGGTAAAATCGCAAAAGAATACAATTCTTTTTTAATAGATCGTGATACTGCCATTACACGTCTTAGAGCAGAAGCCAATTATCCCTCTTTCCTGGGAGTTGACAGAATTCTTGTAAGAGATCAGCAGCCGGAACAAAAACCAGATGAAGATTCAATTAAAACCCAAATCACCGAACATGAATTACATCTTGAAACTTTGCGCCCGGAAGTCGAAGCAGCCAGAGAAGCGCAGCAAAAAAGCGGAATTAAAGGTCCGCTTTCAGAAGCTGTCATACAGCAAGCCGAAGAACTTGAAAATAAAATATCTGCTTTAAAATCGAATTTAAAAAATGATGTTGAGCAAAATAATGATTTCAGTCCATTCGGCGCATGGACTAATTTTAACGGAGTACGTCTATCAAATTATGATCGTAATTATTATAATAAAGCGTCACTTGAAATTCTTGAAAAATCAAACAAACAAAAACTCGACCAGAAAGATTTATTAACTTTACGCCGTTACAGCGGATTCGGCGGAATTAATAATAACAGCGAGCGTGGTGTGCTATACGATTATTATACTTCACCGCCTGTAGCGCACATCACATGGCAGCTCCTTAATAAAATATGCATTATTAACGGCTCTAAAGTTCTTGAACCGTCATGCGGAACAGGAGTGTTTTTTGAATACGCTCCAAAAGATAAATCATTATCTTTTACAGGCGTTGAACTCGACAAAAGAACGTCGCAGATTGCCCAACTCATTCATACAAGCGAAAATACTGAAGTACTAAACATGAGCTTTGAAGCCTTTAATCTCTCTGAAAAATCCGGGGAATATGATCTTGTAGTCGGGAACGCTCCGTTCGGAGAGCGAAGCGCAGCGCTTTCTTCCCTCGATATGCCGAATGAAAAATATCTTGACAATTACTTTGTAAGCCGCAGTATCGACAATTTGAAAGAAGGCGGTACTATGGCGCTTATTGTCGCTCCCGGAGTACTGGAAAATAAAACGAATGAAAAATTCAGACTTGAATTATGTAAAAAAGCGTCTTTTATAGGAGCTGTAAAATTGCCTAATCGCAGTTTCCATCATACGCATACACAGGTAATACCCGATATTCTTTTATTCCAGAAATTGCCAAAAGACATCCAATCGAGGCTTTCCGCACTTGATGATAATACTTTTAAATTAACTCCCGCTTATGATGATATTTTTGTCAGCGGTAAATATTTTGAACATTATCAAAAACATATTGCCGGAGAACTTAGTAAAGGGACAGGACAATGGGGAAACGATGAAGTTAAGGGAGATATTACGCCTGAAAACATGGAACAAATTATTTCATCTTTTACTCCTTCTGAGCATTTTTTTAGTTTAGACAGAAATGCCCATGATTTCATAAGAGATAATTATGCTCTTCCAAAAGTTTCAAAAATTGGCGATACCCTTAATCTTACAGATTCAGAAATTGTACAGCTTAATAACAAAGAATTAAGGCACGGCGCATTAAAATTATCTGATAATAAAGTATATATTCTTTCAGAGGAATACTTATGGTATGTTACTTCTGAAGATAAAAAACTCACAGAAAAATTGCTTGATATAAAAGCTATTACTGCCGAAGTACATGCAATACAATATGCAATGCAGATTCCCACTTTGACATCGGCAAAAAATACATTAAGGATAAACCAATACCAAAAATTATGCCAAAATCTGCTGTCAGAATATCAGCAAAAATATAAAACGCTTCCGGCAGATGATCCCGATATAAAAAGATTTACGCGCGATAATCCCGCAGTCCAGGGTATTTATGAGGCTCTTCTGGCGCCCACGGATCCGCTTTTAACAGAAAAGAACGTCTATAGAAAAGATGTAGAAATTGTAGACGGTCATAATTTAGCCATTACCGCGCTTTTAACGCTGCGAGAGAAGATGAAAGACGGCACTGAGGAGAATATTCGCGCTATGTTTCCTCAGAGCGTAGATACTCTTATTGAGGAAATGAAATATCATAATGATATTTTCTTTACACCTCAAGGATATTTCCAATTACGTGAAGATTTTATCTCCGGAGACGCATGGAAAAAAATCGACGAACTAAGGAAAATAGCGCAAACCGAATCTGTTGATTGGTCAAAAAAACTACTGCTACGGGGAGCTGACGAACTGGAAAAAGCCGTTGGGTGGACACCCATAGAGGAAGCCGATTTTTCCCCGCGTTCTTCATGGATTCCGCAGGAAACTGTGCGCGATTGGGTATCAAGCGAAGAAGGTCTTGGAAATAAAAATCTATATAGACTTGGAAAAAATGAAGAAGGAAAATGGGGGGTAACACACCACAATAATGACGCTTGGCAGGAATACAGCGATCCTATTACTTATTATCTTAACGGTCAAAAGCAGCGGAGCCGCAATATCGATACGGACGCTTTCAATAAAGAACATGATGATCTATTCCGCTCTTTTATTTCCAATCATGAGCTATACAGAAAACAACTTGAATCAGAATACAATCGCAAATTCAAAACACATATCATAGCGCCTGTTAAAACATACCCTGTTGAAATAAAAGGTTGGAGAAGCGCCGGAGAAGGCGGAAAAACTGTTAAAGACCATCAGTGGCAGTCTGTACATCATCTTTATCGCAATCAATGCGGCATTTCCGCCATGGGAACAGGTTTTGGGAAAACAGTTACAGCTATTTCCCTTATGTCCCTTTTACGCCAGGAAGCTAAAGCTCATCGCATTTTCCTGCAAGTCCCGAACAATAAGGTTAAAGACTGGATCGAAGAAATACACGATGTAATGCCGTCATTAAAGATTGCTTCGATTGACCCGGAGGAACCGGGCTATTCAAGCCGGGACAAGCGTTATGCGAAATATCAGGCTATGGCAAGAAGCGATGCTGACATTATCCTAATGCCTGAAAGCTCGGCAAGTGAAATTGGGTTGTCTCCGGAGAACGATAAAATAGTCTCTGAGAACGTCGCATTTAACTACAAACTTGAAAAAGCTGACGGTACGGCACGGCAGCAGCAAATGGCGGAACTTAAAGGAGAGAAAAAAGCTGTCAGCGGCAAAACAAATGTAACAGTCTACTTTGAAGACTTTGGCTGCGATGCGCTGTTTGTCGATGAAGCTCATCGATACAAAAATCTTTTTACCTCTTCATTATCCAGAGAAACCGGCATGAATGACGGCAGGCAATCCGCCAAAGCCATGTCTCTCTATAAAAAAAGTGAATACATCCGGGAACAAAACCAGGGCAAGAATGTTTATCTTTTAACCGCGACACCTCTTACAAATTCGCCGCTTGAATATTACAACATGATGCAATACATCGCTCCCGATGAGCTGCGGCGCATGGGCGTTTCCACTATTGACGGCTTTATCCGGGAGTTTGCGAACATTGAGCAGGGCTGGCTTTACGACTGGTCAAACGGTCAGGCAAAACAGGGTAATATTTTAACCGGCTTTAAAAACCTTCAAACGCTTCAAAATCTGTTTTTTACATATACAGATTTACAGAACAATCCTGACGCGATAGGTCTTGATAAACCGAAAGCGGAAAACAAGCCTCATATAATCCCTGCTGATAAAAAACAGATGAGCGTTGTTAAACAAATTTCAGATGAACTTGAGAAATATAAAAAAATGCCTGCGGCGAAAAGACAGGAATATTACACAGGGCAAAACTTTCTTACTTTTTATTCTCAATTAAGAACAGCGAGCCTTGATCTTGAGCTTTTCGATCCGCATAAATATAAGAACTGGAAAAATCCAAAACTTGAAACACTTGCACATAACGCTTTTGAAAGTTATCAAAAAACAAAAGGCGGACAGGTAATATTTTGCGACAGGGTTTTTTCTTCAGACGCGAGTTTTAATATACATGAAAAAATAAAAGCAGAACTTATTGCGCAAGGGTTTAAAGAAAAAGACATTGTAATCGTAAACGGCTTTACAAAATCAGGTGGTAACAAAAACGAAAGCGCTATTGAAAAAGAGTGTTCAAAAGCGGTCGAGGATTATAATGTCGGAAAGTACAAGGTAATAATCGGATCCACCGCCTGTATAGGCGAAGGTTTAAATTTACAAAAGAACTCTTCCTCGGTACATCATTTTGATATACCTTTCAGACCGTCAGATTTTATACAGAGAAACGGTCGTGTTGACAGGCAAGGAAATGAACAGAATAGCGTTAATCTTAATACATATCTATCTGCCGGAACAATCGATAATTATTCCGTAAACCTTGTACAAAGAAAAGCAAATTGGATTGACCAAATGCTGCGTACAAAATCCGATGTATTTACAAATCCCAATGATGACAACGCAATCGACGCAGACGAGCTTTTACTTGCCCTCACTGAAGAATGGGGAGATAAGGAAAAAGCCGTAGAACGCCGCGCGGAACTTGAAAGACAAAAAGAACAGCAAATTAAAGAAGCGCAAACAAAACAGATGAAAGGACACCTTAAAAGTCTTTCCCTTGCGCTTGGTTCTCTTGAGCCTTTAAATAAAAATAAAGACTCAGTAGAATATAAAAAACGTCTCGCCCAGGTTAATAATCTTGAGGCAGCTTTAAAGAATAATCCTGTATTTACGCGTCTCGATCTTTTTGAAAGTCGCGAACCGTTTTTATATAATTCCGATAAAAATAAAATTTTCCGTAAAGGCGATGTTTTTATTACAAACTATAATACATTTCAAATTGATTCTATTAATTTCAAAAAACAAGAAATTGATGTTACGGAACTTGTAAGCGATGAAACAAAACGAGAGCGTAAAATTAAGCATTATGGAGATTATTCCGAAAAAACTTTTTCCTTGTCTGAAATTTGCGGCAGTAAGAATAAATGGTCTTCAAGTGAGGCAATTTTTCACATTGAAAAAGCTTCAAAAGAGACAGCCGAAATTGCAAGAACGGCAGGATCACAAACTTTTTATTCATTGCCGGAAGATATTAAAGAAAAATACTATTTCGGACTTCATATACTATTATCAGATAAACATTCAAATACTTGCAATCCTGTTGTTTTTCACATGGACAAGGAAAATAATTTAAAAATTGGGAATTTGTCTGATTTGCGCTCTAATAAAGGAAAGCTGCTTAATCCGTTTTCTTCTGAAGGGAAGGAAGCAATTAACAACGCTCTTGAAAAAGGAATTAATTTTCCTGATGATTACACTGATTATAATAAAAATTTAATCCTTGAAACTCTTTTAACAACAATGCCTGAATATAAAACACAGGTTGAAAAAGCTATGTTAAAAAACGAAAACGAACAGGAAGCATTAAAAGCAGCGTTAATCGAAAAAGCGGAAAAAACATTGAACGCCGACAAAGACCATTTGCAAAGTCATGTAAGCGTGGTCAGGTCAAGGATTTAATGAGGAAATAATGCTATTAAATATTTATCAGTTTTTAATTTTATGTGGTTTTTCATTATTTGGAATTATTTATTTAATTAAATTACTTTATATTCTTGTAAAATGTCTAGTAGGTCTTTATTTTGCAAGGTTTGGTACTTACGAACAAATTTGCAAATTCTTTAATATTAAATTATAATATAAGGAACGTACCCCATGTGCTACTGTAACGAATTAATCGATGAGAAAACACAGACTCTTAAAATTCTTATTGAAATGATCGAAGAAACTAATAACAGAGGTGAAAGTTTTTTAATTTCCGACGAATATGATGAGAAAGGAGTAAAACTATGTACTACAGTAACGAATTAATCGATGAACTTGATTTACAAGTCAAACTAGACAAAAATATGTATGCCAATATACAGTCTCATAATGTTGTAAAAATGCTTAAATTCAAAAAAGAAAATTATAAACTTTTCGGTGTTTACTGGTGGTCTGTTAAAGACGCTATCAGAAAATACGTTAATAACGGCGCGTGGTACTGCGGAGTACAGGACGATCTTCTTATGAAAGAACGCGCATGGCACGGCAGCGAATACAGGACAATGGTAGCCGCCATGTTTTATATGAACGACCGGCACGAAATTACATCATCTCATGATTGGTACGACAAAGACGGTGAAAAACATTTATATACTTTAAGTGATCCGGACGCAGGTATTTAATTAATTCCATTAATGGGAAATAACAATTACAACGACCCATATCTCGATGAAGCCAATAGGGAACTAGAAATAGAATTCCCAGGAGCCAGAATAGACGATTCATTAAATAACCATTTGCAGCATATTGGAAAAAGCAAGAATAAAGTATCAATTTTTAAAAAAATAGTATTTCATTGTTTGTTTTATCTGATTTATTCTTTTGCAATATTTTTATTATTTAGTGACTATAGTCTCAGCATTCCGGCAAGTTTAACCTTTGGAATTACATATTTTTTAGTTTATTACGTATTCAAAAAAACCAGAAAGGAAGATAAAAAATGAGCGATAACGAATTTCTCCGCGGTAAACCCAAAGACGCCAAAGACGAACAGGGAAGAATGCTTTTTTTTAAAGTGTTAACCTTTGTTATTATATTCTTGGGTATATGGGCAGCCACACAGCGCTTTGCAAAAATTGTTGATCATGATCCCGGATGGGTCGGAAAACCTTTTTTCACAATAAATATTAAAGATTCCCAATATCCTTTATATAGTCCTTTCTTAATAATTAAATGGATTTTTATCTATTACAAACGCACGGAAATTCATCCATATATTTTAAGATCCGTTAAAATAACCGCTTGGGTATGCGGCTTTGCAATTCTCTTTTATTTTATACTTGAATTTCTAATTATGAAAAACGGCTTGAAAAATATTTTTGGAACCGCAAGATGGGCAACAAAAAAAGATTTGAAGAAAGCTGGTGTATTACAAAAAAAGGGCGGTATGATTTTAGGTCAGCTTAATAAAGCAAAAGTATATGCCGCCTATGATAATGTTAAAGACGCTGTTATTTTACATCTTAAAAAACCTGCTCGGAAAATAATACAAAGCGGTATTTATAATACCGTTTTATCCGCCCCCACGCGAAGCGGAAAAGGCGTCTCATGCGTTATACCTACATTACTGTCATATCCGGGCAGTATCATCGTTTTGGATTTTAAAGGCGAGAATTTTAATTATACATCGGGCTTCCGCTCGAAATTCGGTAAAGTCTATCGATGGGAACCGACAGGTGAAAAAGGCAATCATTTTAACCCAATGATGGAAATTCGTGCCGGTGAAGACGCTTTTTCAGATGCGAACCTTATAGCAGATATACTGACAACCCCCGCAGAAGGTGGCGGAAACGCTTCGTCTGAACATTTTAGAACCGGCGCGAAAGATTTCCTCACTTCTGTTATACTCCATTGCCTCTGTTCCGACTGGAAAGACAAGAGCCTTCCCGGATGCCGGAAATTCCTCTCGCAAGGCGATCCAGCAAATCCCAATAATAAAAAATATATTTATGATTTAATGATTAATTCCGACCACGGCGATGAACTTATTCACCAGGCTGTTGTCGAAGGCGCTACAGCCCAGCGTAACAGACCTGATGATGAAGGCGGCTCCATGCTTTCAACTGTTAATAACGCCCTTGCCGTTTTTGCCGATCCTAAAATCGCAAGAAATACATGGAATTCGGAATTTTATATTGACGAATTTGCTGAAACTAATGTTCCAATATCTTTATACCTTACAATCCAATACAACGATGTCCAGCGTATTGCGCCTTTAATTCGTATGTTTATTACTCTCTTTGCGCGTCGTTTTACTTCAGGCGAAACAAGCGCGTCAAATAGAAAATTTAAAATTCCTCTTTTATTCATCCTTGATGAGTTTGATAAACTTGGACGCATGGACGAACTTGAAATGAATATGGGTATCCATAACGGTTTTGGAATTCATTACTTTTTAATTTTTCAATCGCTAAATCAGTTAAATAAAATATATACAAAAGATCATTCATTCCTTGCTCATTGCCGGAACAATATTATATATGCGCCCGGCTCCGGGGAATATGAAAGCGCGGAACTTATCTCCAAAATACTCGGTAAAGAATCAATAAGCCGCGCTTCCATCAGCTACTCCGGCGGAAAGTCTCAAGTAGGATATTCCAGTAAAAATATCTCTTCCCAGGAACAGGAAAGAAACCTTATGAATCCTGACGAAATTATGAAGCTCCCTCTTGATCAGTTTATTTTACTTTGCCAGGGGTATCCGCCATATATCGGCAAAAAGAACGTCTATTACGAAGATCCAATATTTAAATCCCGGCTGCTGCCTGCGGCTTTTACTGACCGTGAAGGAGCATTAAAAGCTTCTAAATCAACATTAAAAAAACTTGAAAAACGCCGCTGGTTTGAGCGCGGCGATTTACACCGCTCGGTTGAAATGACAGATGATGAAATTTCCTCTATGTGGGATAAACTTGGTAATTTATACGATGAACCTGATACGGCAAATACAGGAACGTCTCCTAATTTCCTTAAATGAAAAATAGCGCAAAACGCCTTGACGGTAAACACAAATTAATTACGCTTACAAAAAAAATGGAAAGAGACTTGAATTCTTATTGCCGTGATAAAAAAATAGAAAGCGAATCGGAACTTATCAGGCAGGCGATTTGTAAATATATATATTCGGATTATGAGGATGAAACATTAAAACTTCAGGGATTAAAACAATTAAACGAAAAGTATCTTGAGCTTCGTGACATGCTTAATATCTTATTCAGTTATATGAAAATTATGCACATCAATATTTTAGCTTATCACCCTGAAATTGATTCTCAGTTTGCGGAAGCGGCGTACAATTCCGCCAATATGAGACACGATAAAGTTTTTAATTCATTCCAGGACAGTCTGAAAAATGAACCGCCTTTTTTTGAAAGGCTTTTACACAAATATTATTCGGAAGATAACAATGGGCAGAATTGAAGATGAATTAGTATTAAAAGAACGCCAGATGAAAAACCTTCTTGGCGATCTTGCCAGACTTGTCCCTTTTTTTGAAACTCCTACCGTAACAGACGTCAATGTTTACGGAGACGGAAATGTAGAAATATGCGATTTTGAAAAAGGCGCTTATTTTTCTGATGTTACATTGTCTGTTGCCGAACGGATGAGAATCATCAACAGTCTTGCAAGCGTATGTGAAACTCCCATTGATAAATGGGAATGGCCCTCTCTTGAAAGTATTATTCCTAAATATAAAATTCGTACAACTGCCATTTTGCCGCCGGTACTGGAATCACCTCAAATTACATTCAGAAAACCGGCGGAAAAAATATACACTTTGGAAGATTATCTTAAACATAACCGCTTATCACAGGACTTATATGAAAAAATTATTTCTCATATTAAAAAACGCTCCAATATAGTAGTTTCAGGATCGACAGGTAGCGGAAAAACCACTTTTACTAACGCCTGTTTGCAAAAAATGCAGGAAGTTTCTCCAAATGAAAGATGGTACATCATTGAAGATACTCCTGAATTACAGACAACTAACCCTAAAGCAACTCAGCTTTATATAAGAAAAGATCAAGCAGTAAGAGCCGTTCAAACCGCTTTAAGATGGACTCCAAAACGTATCATTTTCGGCGAATTAAGATCCGCGGCTGTCGCGGTTGAATTAATGGATTCCGCTTGGCTGTCTGGTCATCCCGGTAACATCACGACAATACACGCAGACAGCGCGGCAGCCACAATTCCCCGTATCGAAGGATTGCTAAGACAAATTATTTTAGGGCAATTGCCTGACTTAACTAATTGCATACAGTTAATTGTCCATCTGTCCAATCGCGCCGGAGTTGGTCCGGCTGTTGATGAAGTCCTCACTGTCGAAGAAATAATGGAGGCAAATATGAAAACATAATCAATAACGTGCATTACTAATTATTTAAAAAGTTTATCTCCGGAGAATACCCATAAATATTTTTTAAGGAGAATGTCATGAAGTTACATTTGAAAATTGTTTTTTTTATTTTTTTATTAATAGCAGTAAGCCCGTTGTTTGCTCAAGGACTAGTTCCTGCCGGTTTAGATAATGTCGGCAATCAAATTCAGGAAATATTCACCGGCTCTCTTGTTAGAATTATACTTGTCTGTTGTTTTGCAGGTTGCGCTGTTGCTTACGCCTATAACAAAGATAATGAAAAGATGAAGCGTAATATCATCGCTATCGGTATTTCAATTATTATAATTGGTGCCGCAAGTGGTATTGTTGAATTGATATGGAATGCTTCAGCGGGTTAATTTATGGTTGATATGAGCCAATTTAAAATGCCTGTCCACAGATCTCTTTTACCGCGTGAGCTTATAGCCGGTGTTCCTCAAGCCGGCGTTTTAATTCTCTTCTTTCTGGGTCTTATTTTTGTTTACGGCTTAAGATTATACTGGTCTCTTGTTCCCATAGCTTTAATATATCTTTTAATGAGATATCTTACAAAACAAGACCAATGGCTAATTGATATATTACTTGATAATATCATGCAAAAGGATATTTATATTCCATGAGTGAAAGTTTAGATTATTTCCAGTCGCTCCTGCCTTGGAACTTTATAACCAAATACCATGACGGCGTCGTTATTCAAAAAGACGGCATTTTACAGCGTACTTTCGCCTATGTTGCCCCTGATATTGATTCTTCAGGAGCGTTGGAAATAAACAATCTGGCTTTACGCATTAATGATTTTGCTATGAGACTCGGCTCAGGATGGGCTTTCCAATTTGAAGCACAGCGTTATATGCTACAGTCTTATCCTCAATCTAAATTTGACAATCTTGCGCCTTACCTGATCGATCGCGAAAGAAGCGTATCATTTAACGCTGAAGACGAACATTTTGACTCGTATTATTACCTCACTTTTATCTGGAAACCGCCGTCAGAGAATGTAAAGAAATTGACCAATATGTTTATCCAAAGCGGAAATGATGATTCTGAAGGCGCCGGTATAAAACAAAATGTTGATTTTTTTGTAAATGAATCAAATGCCGTCGCCAGCCTTATTTCAAATTACCTTTTACTGGTTCCTCTTGATAACAAGGAAACCCTGGAATATCTTCATTCAACTATTTCTTTTAATAACCATTTTATGAATTTTCCTCATACCCAGATTATGCTTGACAGAATACTCCCTGACTGCGAATTGCATAATTCTATTCCCATGAAACTTGGCGATAAATATATTCCCATTGTCGGTATTAACGATTTTCCTGATGAATCATACCCGGCTATCCTCGACAGCCTAAACCGCGCCAAACTTGAATACAGATGGTCAACCAGATACATTTGTACCGATAAAGAGGAAGGCGTTAAACAGGCAAGAAAAAAAGAAAAATCACATCGAGGAAGTAAAAAATCTTTTTTACAGACCTTTTCTGAAAGTACGTCAGGCGAACCGGCAAAAGCTCTTAACCACGGCGCGGGTTTAAAAGAAAACGATTCCATTCAAGCCGGAATTGAAATTGAAAACGATCAGGCATCTCTTGGTCATCTTACTACCTGTGTTATGGTCTGGGATAAATCCCTTAAAAAAGCAATGCAAAAAGCGGATTATGTAAAAACAATTATCAACTCTAAAGGCTTTACTTCAAAATACGATAAATATAATGCCCTCGAATCTTTTAAATGCATGATGCCAGGACAAATATTTGCCAACTACCGCGCACTGCCGGTTATGAGTTATACAATGTCCCATATAGTCCCTCTCTCATCCGTCTGGGCTGGCGTGCGCAGTAACAAACACGCTTATCAGGTAACAGGCGTTGATACTCCTCATTTAATCTGCTCAACCCTTGAAGGAACTCCTTTTTTTCTCTCGCTGAATGTCGGCGATGTCGGACATTCAGCCATTTGGGGACCGACTGGAAGCGGCAAGTCCACATTACTCGCATTAATCGAAATGCAGGCCTTCAAATATCCCGGATCTCTTGTAATTGTTTTTGATAAAGGCAGAAGCTGCAGACAGCCATGCCTTGCTGTCGGCGGATTGTTTTATGAACCGGCTGCCGATAACACGGACGGAATCAGCTTCCAGCCCCTTCGTGATCTTGAAACTGATCAGGATATTATGAACGCTATGGATTTTATTGAAACCTGTATTACCGTAAACGGCGAAATTGTCACTCCGCCCATGCGCGCCGCCATTAAAGAAGGTCTGGATCTGCTTAAAGATAAGGATTTTTCTGACAGAACAATTACAAGTTTTTTACAGTATGCCAATTATCAAGACCAGGATACAAAACGCCCTGTTCTTAAAGATATGCTCGGCGATTATATCTGGGGAACTGGAAAATACGGCAAAATTTTTGATGTTAGCGCATCTGAATTTTCTCTAGACACCCGCTTCCTTGCCATCGAGATGGAAGCTCTTATGTCTCGCGGCGAGAATTGCGTTGTTCCGGCTCTCGTTTATTTATTCAACTTAATCGAGAAAAAATTCGACGGCCGCTTTACCTTGCTTGTTCTTGACGAAGCATGGCTCTTTTTAAGAAATGATATATTTGCCGACAAAATCACAGAATGGCTTAAAGTCCTAAGAAAGAAAAATGTTTACGTTATCTTTGCCACTCAGGACGTCGCAGATGTCGCAAAATCTCCTTTAAAAACAACAATAATTCAGCAGTGTTATACTAAAATTTATCTTGCAGACCCGGCAGCTACTACCGCAGGAATGATGTCCGTATACAGTGAATTTGGTCTGACCGATTCTGAAATAGAACTTATCGCAAACGCCGCAATGAAACAAGATTATTTTTACACAAGTCCAAACGGCAGAAGGCTGTTCCAGCTAAATCTGGGCGATTTAACGCTCGCGCTCATCGGAACGCCTAACCACGCCCTGCTGGATGAACTGTCGTCCAAGTATGAACCGGGATCTCCACTATGCAGGGAAATTCTTTCAGCCAAAGGTATCAATTATGAGCATTTAATCGACGATTTTGTCTTCTATGACCCCGAGCCTGTTCCCAGAGAAGATGAATTAATTTCATCAAATACTCCTCCGATTCAATTTGCCGAACCGGATGTATTTACCGAAGTTTTTGATGATAATGACCGGGTGGAACCTCCGAATTTAATTGATTCAAAAAGTTACCTGTTTCTGGAAGCTGTCTCTTCTCTTCCGGACAGAAAGAAAAACGACGGTTCAGGCCGCGCTGCTGAAGACATTGCCAAACATTTTAAAGTAAGCCTCTCAACTATATATAGCGCCCGTAAAGTGCTGAAAGAAGGCTCTCCTGAGCTTGTAGAATCTTTACGGTGTGGCAAAATACCTGTTAAAACTGCCTATAAACTATTAAAAACAGAACTTCAGCAAAAGCCGCAACAAACGGCTGTCTGATTTATTGATTTTATCATTGTATTGATGTATAATGTCATTTAGGAAGGAAACCCATTCTTTTGAAAAATAATGTTACTCACATTTTAAAACATAAAAATCTCGATGTCGCATATCTTAGGATTGAAGATGGTGTAGTCCTTGATCTTAGTGAAATTAAAGAACCGGAACATTTGCCTTTTAAATATAATAATTCTAATAAAGATACAGAATTATTAAATAAATGGCTTAAACATAGGGGAATTCCTTTCAGCAGAGATGATTACGAACTGATAATGGATAAATACAGAGTTAATACTTCCAGTGAACTAACAGTATTGGCAAGCGGTCTTAATTTATCGGATCATTATTGGTTATGTGGAGTTAATAATGAAAGAAAATGGGAAGATGTTAATTTTTTGAATAATAATTTTTCTTCACGTATCGGGGAAATACTTCCAGAACTTGCTGAAAAATATGAAGAATTCGCTAACCCCGATTTTTCAAGCAACGGCAGTCTAAAAAAATTCTGGATTATCAATAACAATAAACGATTTCTTTGCAAAGACGGAAGCGGAGACTTAAGGCAAGAGCCTTTTAATGAACATATTGCTTCAGAAATTTCTGAATCTTTGGGCATAGACCATGTCGAATATCAGGTAAGAAAGTTAAACGATATTGCGTACAGCAGATGTGAATGTATGATAGATACGCAATTGGAATTCATTAATGCTTTCAGTGTCTACATAGAGGGTAATAATACGGGAAGCAGATATAATGATTATATTAATGCTTGCAGCAAGATGGGGTTAAATAATGCCAGAGAAGAAATTGACAAAATGATTATACTGGATTATCTGATTGGTAATACGGACAGACACGTAGGCAATTTTGGAATATTAAGAAATTCGGAAACTTTAAAATATGAAAAAATCGCTCCAATTTTTGACAATGGCAATTCTTTTTGGTATAACGCCCAGGGCATCCAGTTTATAAGCGCGGAGTCGAAAAGTAAAAGCAGGTCATTTACCGATGACAATGCGATTAATGTTTCTCTTGTTGGCAATGTCGGCTGGTTCGACATAACTAAACTAAACAATTTTGAGAATGTTATTACAGGCATTCTAAAAGGCAATAAACACATGGAAGAAGCCAGAATCGAGAAAATTTCTTCCGAATTTGGTAAAAGGGTCATTAATCTGGACAGATTGCTTAATATTAGTACTGATCCGCAGCAGTCTCAGCAAAATACTATTGACCGTTCGCGGTGATTATATTAATATATCTAATCGGAGGTTGTTCAATGGGTTTCTTTGATTACATAGATATAATCGGTTTTGCTTTTTTTTCTGTCTGGTTTTTAACAATTATTTTTACAATTGTTCTTGCTGTAAGAAAAGGTTATTCAGGTTTATTAGCTTTCCTTCTGGGATTATTTATTCCGCTGCTCGGCTCATTAATAATTATAGCCCTGTTGCCGAATAAGTTGCCTTCTTCTAATGCTGTTATACATGGAAAACAAACGACGATAACTTCTTCACCTTTATCATCATCCAGACAAACTACATCGAACATACAAGATTCATGGATTTGCAAAAAGTGTTCAGAAACAAACCCTAACACCTCTTCTTTTTGCAGGGGATGTGGTGAATATAAATAGTGTTTTACAAGCAGAAGATTCTTGTGCTTGTTAAATATATTTTTTGAAAGGAGTTTTTTATGAAAAAGACAGTAGTTTTAGCATTTTTCATTTTCTTAATTGTTTCGGGACTTTGCTTTGGTCAAACGCCAGCTTCATTAAAAAAAATAATAACAGAAGATATGAAAATCCAATCTGATCCAGAATATCCATTTCAAGGTACTTGGTTTTTTGAAACAGGCAGGAATATGTTTTATGTACAAGTTATTGAAGGTATGAGAGGTACTACTTACTTTTATGGATCTCGAAGAACTGGTTGGAAAAGACAATCTGTTTTTACCATTGAAAAAAAAGGAGATATATATACGATACCCTCGCCTTTAGGGGGAGATGTTCAAGTTTTTCTTGATGGTAATTTACTTACATTGTTTAATTTGACATATGAACGATATGAAGATTAGTTAATAGTTTTTATATAGTGGAAATATATACAAAAGGACTTCAAAAATGTTTGATAAAGATATATTATGTCCAAAATGTAATGTTAGTAAAAAAAATAAATGATATACAGTTGTGATATTAACTAGAATAAATTTATTTTAGTAATATATATTATTTTAAAGGAGTTTTTTATGAAAAAATTACTAATTCTTTTATTAGTTCTATTGTCTGTATCCGTATATAGTTGTGCAAGTGCAACTACTACACAAGGAAAAGCTAATACTATTGAAGAAGCTCATCCAGACAGGATTGAGAAAACCATTATTGGTATGGAATTAGATGATTTTAAGATCATATGGCCTGAAGCAGTAAGGTCTGGTCTTAGCGCTGATGGTGAAGTATTTGAATTTACTTATGTTCAATTAGGTCCTCTTGGACAGCCAAATGGTACAAAAATTATTATAAACTTTTATTTTACCGATAATAAATTAATAAAATACGAAAGTAATAAGAAATTTTTATAATTAGAAAATATCTGGTTATCATAAAGGAGTTTTTATGAAAAAGATTATGTTTTCTATTCTCTTTATCTCTCTTGCGTTTTGTCTGAGTGCTCAGAATGTAGATGAAAAGTACTGGAAAAATTATTCGTCTCAGCTTGAAAAAACGGTTGTAGGTATGTCTTTAGAGGATTTTAAGAAAATATGGCCAGAAGCTAAAGGACCATATTCTGATTTTCATGATAAAGAAATAAGCCTTTATTCTTTTAGTCTTCCGCCACGTCCTTTTTCTTTGATGAAAGGAGTCAGAATCATATATTTCACTTTTAAAGAAGATATACTACTCAGTTGGGTTGATAAATAATTTTTTTATAAATATTCATGTTTTTATAAGCCGTCCTTCGGGGCGGCTTTTTTTTATATTAGTAAAGAATATATTATTTTTGGAGGTTTGCCATGAGAAAGTTTTTTATTTTGTTTTTTGTTTTAATTTTTTTGTCTTGTTTCAGTGTTTATGGACAATGGGTAGTTGTTGATGCTGGTTTAAATGCACTTATGGCAATAGCTGAAGTAGATCGAGCTATTGCTTATGCGCAAATGATTGCCAATAATGTTGAACAAATTATGCACACTGTTACCATGATCGGACATCTTGAAAATCAGGTGAAAATGACCATGCATAATTTAAAATCCGCTGAAGACATTAAAGACTGGGATGATTTTGTGTCTTGGTATAACAGACAGCTCTATATGGAAAGAAGAGCAATAAGCATGTTTGAAAATACTAAAGTCAGTTTCGGCAACAAGGATTATCACTTTATGGATATTGCCGGTATGGCTGATGGTATCACTCGCCAGCATACGGAATTTTGGGAAAATGAATTTTCGGAACCTCAGCGAAGAGCAATGTGGATTGAGCTTGGTTTAACACCTTCCAATTACGCTTACAGAAAAACTTTTCAGCAAAAATTAAATAAATTATCTGAGGAATCTTTGTTTGGCACTGAAATTCAAAATGATTGGTACGTGCGTAATATGCAGCGTAACAGAGAACGTCAGTTAAAACTCTCTGAAGATAAATTCGCGGACGAAGGTTCAGCGCTGGGTGATAAGGAAATTCAAATGATGCAGCTCGAATCTTCTATGGAAAATAATAAATTACTTAACGATATTGCTATGCAAAACGCCGCCTCTCTTGAAATGCAGGCAAGTCAATATTACCTTGAACAGACGCCCTATGACGCGCCTCTTCTTTTGGATTTTCCGGAAGACGGTTTTGGCAGTCTTAATATATTATCCTATTAAGGTTTATCTGTATGTGGGATTCATTAGGCAATACTTTAAATAACGCTTTTTTCTTTGTCACTGATGCCGTCATTGCTTTGCAGGGTTTTTTTATTGAACAGGCGTTGTCAATAGGACGTATTGTTTTACTTATTGCTATTTTATCCGCTGCTCTTAATTATGCTCTTACCGGGCAAGGTCTGAAAGAAAACTTTATTAAAATATTAAAAGCCTCTTTATTCTTTCTTATCGTTATTGCCTTATACCCTCGTATCATTGGTTTTATTACTAATTGGACTTTTGATATGGCTGAAAAAAGTGTCGGAAAAGCCGTTGGTAATTATTTTGATCAGAGAACTAGAGACATTACAAGCCGTATCGTTGTTTATACTCAAAATTCTCAGGATAAAATTACTGTCACCGATCCTATAACAGGAGAAACTTACAAAGAATCGCTTTTTCATTCTTCACAACCTTCCTATTCAGGAAGAATATTATCGGCAGTTATGAAAGAAAGACTGGATAAGAATAATTTTTTTTCCAAAATGGCAGTGGAAAGAACATCCGCCACATCAAATAATCCTCGCAGGGAAATGTCGTATCAAATGATTGCTCCTGCCGCTGTTTTACAAGTTATTATGTTACTTGCAAGTGATTGTATGGGGTTTGCTGACAGTAATAAAAAGTTCGGTATACCTGAATTCAGCAAAGTTTTAAAAGGTTTAATCTGCGCTTTCTTTTTAATACTTACAGGCGTTTTTGCTCTGCTTGAGTATATTACTTGTTTCCTTGAATTTATGCTTGTCGCTTCCGTTGGTGTTATTCTCTTTCCGCTTTCAATCTGGGAAGGCAGCAAATTTATGTCTGAAAAGTTCATTGGCGCGATAGTCGGTTTTTTTATGAAACTTCTTTTTTGTAACATCGCAATCTTTCTGCTTCTTTATGGTTTCATCAGCTTGTTTTATATTTTACAAGACGCTGAGGGTTTCCAGGGACACGTATCTCAAATCCTTTTTATCGTTTTTTCCTGCCTTTTATTTTTCTACATCTGTAAATCAGCTCCCGGAATCGCTCAGTCTCTCCTTACAGGTGTACCGTCTCTCAGCGCGGCAGGCGCAATCTCCGCAGTAGGCGGCGCTGTTGCAGCTGCCGGCGCTACTATAGGTCTTGCAAAATCTGTCGGTGACAAAGCCGGTAATGCCATAGCCGGAGGCGTTGCTAAAGCTGGTGTCGGCGCTGTTGGCTCTCTCATGGAAGCGGGCGCTTCCGCTAAAGCCGTCGCTGGTATGGGCGGAACAAGATCTCAGCAAACAGGCGCTTTTTTCTCTAGCCTTAAAAATGATGTTGGAGATACTTTTAAAGCCGGTGCTCTCGGTCTTACGCGTAACCTTTTAGGCGGTCAGGGCGGCGCAGGCGGCAGCGGCGCAGGTGGTACCAATCCTCATTCGTGGCGTGAAAGTTTTTCGAATGACCGTAACGCTGATGGTACCAGCAAAACATTTAAACAGCATTTCCAGGATAGACAAAGAGAAGGGACTAAACGCGCGAAATCTTACGCTAAAAAACACGGTATCTAATTTTGTCAGCAACTCATAAAAAAACATCTTATAAACCTCCTGATGTTAAGAATCCTTTCCTGGAAGGTCAGGATAAAGCCTACGGTGAAATTTTGGCGGATAAAATTAAAGAAACACAATTATGGAGACGTACAGCTTTTTTAAATATTGGTCTTTTTATTATTTCCTTAATATTGTTTTTTACCGCTGTCAATCAGCAGAAAACCGTTCCTGTTCTTGTAAACGTCATGCCATCAGGCGAAGCTCAGTACCTGGGTGAAGTAAGACAAAATGCCGGTATTCAGGTTCAGGAAGCCTCTATTCATTTTCAGCTTCGTACCTTTGTTACAAAGATCAGGTCTATCTCAACCGATTACCAGGTTCTTTACCAAAATATTGACGATTGTTTCCACATGGTAACATCGCAGTATTCTCCTATCCTTCGTCAGCACCTTCTCAGTAATTCTCCTTTTGAACTTGTCGGCAAACAGCGCAGATCTGTAGAAATAGAATCTATTTTACACGTTACAGACCGCTCCTATCAGATTAATTGGCTGGAAACTGTTATTGAATCTTCTAACAGCCCTAAAAATAGAAAATATCGCGCCGTAATTACCATACGCATTATTCCTACAACAGACCTTACCATTAAAAGAAACCCGTTGGGTATCTATATCGAAAATTTCCAAATGACAGAGTTATAAAATTATGTTTAAGATTAAATTTTTACTTTTATGCTTGTTTGTCGTTTCCTGCGCATCGGTTAATGTTGAAGACAATGTAATGAAACAAAACACGTCAAAAGCCGGAAGCCAGCCAAAAAGCAAAAATAAAAAAACAGCGCCGGAACCTGAAATTGTTCCTCCTGAAATTATTGTCGCAGAACGTCCTATATATATCCCGGAAAAAGAACCTTCGAGAAATCAATCATCCGGCATAGAAGCTGTCAGAAACTCAAATAATTCTGGTATCATTAAACCAAGCGACTATTCACATGCGGCTATTGTTTATGACTACAACCCCGATTGGGTTTATGAAGTTTACGCTCAGCCTTTACGTGTCTGTAATATTCGCCTCGAACCGGGAGAACGTGTTCTGGAGCCTCCCTTTATCAGCGATAGTGAAAGATGGAATGTAGGAGCCGGTATAAGTCTTGAAAACGGCGTCTCTGTACAGCACATCTATGTAAAACCCGTTACGAATGGACAGGAAGCGTCTTTAATCATTAACACCGACAGACGAGTCTATAATATTCTTTTACGCAGTTTCCAATCTATTCATATGCCTATCATAAGATGGCGCTATCATTCCGGTTTGCCTGCCAATTATATTTCAACTCCGCAAATACAAGCCCAAGCCAATCTTTCAGACGGCGCAAATATAGACAGTCTTTTTACAAGCGTTGATCCGCGTTTCCTCTCTTTCGATTACAGAATAACTTACGGCTATTTTCGAAAACCTAAATGGCTTCCGGAACTGGTTTTTGATGACGGCAGCAAAACATACATTACTTTCCCCGACCAGACCCTTCAAAAAGAAATGCCGGCGGTCTTTGAAAATCGAAGAGATATTTTAAATTATCGCGTAACAGGTAAATTAATTATTATAGATAAATTGATTGAGAATATAACTGTGAAAATCGGCAAAAATGAAATCACTGTAACTAAAAGGAGAAAATAATATGTCGGATGATAATGATGTAAAAAATCAGGTTGATGATATTCAGGAAGATACTTATGAAATGTCTCCTGAAGAAGCTACAGGACTTAAACCTGTTTTTTTAAAGCGTAAAAAAATTCTTATTTTTATCTGTATTTCTCTTTCTCTTATTGTCTGCGGCGGTCTTATTTTAAATTCTTTGAAACCTAAGAAAAACAATACCTCTGCTGAAACTGAAATGCGCGCGAGCAATACGTCTTCTGAATTTCTTACTTCTTTGCAAAATAGAGCTCTGTCCCGCAGAGAAGATGAACCGGCTTCCGCTCCGGAAGCCGAGCTTCCTAAACAGGATGAATTACCAAAAGAAGAAGAGCCGTTGCTTCCCGCTGCGTCTATCAGCAGAACATCCCGGACTCAGCAGCCCCAGCAGCCTCAGCAGCCTGAACCGCCTCAACAACAAGCTCCTCCTCCTTCATCTTCAGGTTCGCAGCCGTCACGGCAGGAACCTTATCCTACTCATTACCGCTCTTCTCTTGTTCCGGCGGTGGAAGGACGCCTTTTTTCACAATCTTTACATAATTCTCAAACTGCTGCTTCTAACACATCAGGCAGCAGAAATCCTGTTGATGATTATTATTCGGCAATTTCAGGCCGTAATGCTTCTCCTTCAAATCAGGGTCTTTACGGAAATCAAGTTTCGGATTATACACAGCAAAATGATCAGGCAAACAAACAGTCCTTTTTTGACCCTTCAACCGGAGGAATTGCAAATTCCGGCTATTATTTGGGTGAAAATGCCCTATGGACAGGCACGGTTATTCCCGGTGTGCTTGAAACCGCTATAAACACGGATCTGCCGGGAAATGTCCTTGCTCGTGTCACTCAAAATATTTACGACTCCCAGACTGGACGTAAATTACTGCTGCCGCAGGGAACGCTGTTACTGGCTCGTTACAATAGCTCCATCTCATATGCTCAGCACAGAATTCAAATTGTATGGGACACCATGATAAGACCGGACGGCTTTCAAATTGACTTAGAAGGCGCGGGAGGAGTTGATAAATCAGGTATGAGCGGACAGGCTGCCAGATACCATGAAAATTGGTTCGAATATCTGAAAGCAGCAGGGATTATTACTCTCTTCTCCATTGCAAACGCCAAAATGACCGAGACAGCCGCCGCTCACGCTACAGAGTCAACTTCCGCCAATATCGCGGAATCAAACTCGGCTCTTGTTAACCAATTAGGCGGCAATCTTGCCAGCCGGGCAATGAACATCCAGCCAACACTGACAGTTGATAACGGTACCCAGATTAATATTATGCTTAATAAAACTGTCTATTTGCCTCCTGTTCCTAATTATCCAGCCACACAAAGATATATTTTGGAGTAACCCTATGAAAATTCAATTAAGATATATTTTTTTTAGTATCTCTGTTTTTTTCAATTTAATAGTTGTTTTTATAATAATACTTTCTTCGTCTTCCAAATCTTCCAATTTTTATTATTATTCTCCTGATGAAAATTCAATTACCGCTGCCGCTGTTGTCAATTTCCCCAGCGATGGCAAAGCCGTTATTGAGTTAATCGAAATAACCATGAAACCAGGTCAGAAAGCCTATATCCAATTTTCAATAATTCCGGAAAATAAAAAGCAGGGAAATGTGCTTATTAGCCCTCTTTACGATCCTGATATTATTTCTATTTCAAATACGGCTTTCGGTATCGAGATAACCGGCGTAAATGAAGGCGTTACTTTAATGCAGACCTTGCTAAACGACGGTATAAAAAATATTGCGTTAATCAATATTGAACGATGAAATCTTTAAAATCATTTATTTTTATCATTTTATTTTTTCAATTATTTCCTGTATCCGCTTTGGATTTGGTTAATATATGGAGACATTCGGAGATCGCCGGAAAAAACTCTGTCTTTTGCGACATTGCCATTTCTCCCGTCAATTTTGAAGATTTGGAAGTCAATTTGCTTCCGGTAGATATTCGATTTGAATATTTCCCCCCTTTCCCGCTGCCATTTTCTGTTGGATTGTTTTTTATTACCCCGTATCCGAATTTAAAACATTTTGGCGCGAGATTTGCTTACCATTTTGATCTTTTTGATCCTGTCACGGATTTTTACTTTGTATACTCGTATAACTTTGGCTACATTCTTAATGATGTGCTTGTCGAATATAATGATACTCCGGTTGAATTATTAATGTATGACTTCCGTATAGGTGTCAGGCGGTTCTTTAATAACTATCTCGGTCTTGCTGTAGAATCTGGTTACCATTTTGAAAGTATTATTATCATGCTTTCAATAAAAATAAATTAGGAGGAATTCTATGAAAAAGTTTCTTATTGTCTCTTTATCAATTTTCATTTTGGTAGGTTGTGATTTTGTGAGACTGCCGCCCAATGTTATTAACAACTATTTAAATGATCTTTCTTTTATCCCGGTACCGGCTAAAGGCAGTGAACCGCTCATGTATTTCGATTTATTTGAATACACAGGCTCCATTACATGGAAACAGGACGACGGTAATTTCTTGCAAGGCGCCTTTAAAGAAGACGTAATGTACACAGCGGAATTGGTTTTAACGCCGAAAAAAGATTACACTTTTCAGGGCTTTGAAGAAACATTCATACATCGCGGAGCGGCAAGGGTCACTCAAAATGTTTCGGATAATTTTGCAAATGTAAATCTTGAATTCGCCAGATTACCATATACTTCTCCGCATGCTCCTGTCAGCCGTTATTTAAATGACCTTTCTTTTATTCCGGTACCGGCTAAAGGCAGTGAGCCTCTTATGTATATCGATTTATTTGAATATACAGGCACTGTTACATGGAAACAGGATAATGGTGATTTTCTGCAAGGTTCTTTTAAAGAAGACATAATGTATACGGCTGAATTACAGTTAATACCCAAAAAAGAATACACTTTTTCAGGCTTTGAAGAAATATTCATTCATCGGGGTGCCGTCAGAGTTACACAGGATGTCTCAGACAGATTTGCGAATGTTATTATTGAATTTGCAAGAGTGCCGGGAGCGAATCCTGTCCATAAGTACCTTACAGATCTTTCCGCTATTTCTGCTCCAGCTTTAGGTGAAATACCAACATTTAATATTGATACTTCAGAGTATACAGGTAATATCTCATGGAAAATTTCAAATGGTGAATATTTACTGGACAGTTTTAAAGAAGGCGTAGGTTATACGGCAGAAATCTATTTAACCGCAAAAACAGGGTTTACTTTCCTGGGCTTTGAAGGTACCTTTACCCATCGTTTTTCTGAAAGCATATCTCAAATTATTACGCCAAATTTCGCTACCGTTTTAATTAATTTCGCGAGATTGCCTTTGACAGACGCGAATTTTATTAAATTAACAGGAACGAGACTTAAAACATTTTATCTTACTCCTGATGTTTCTCAATTAGAAATCATGCCTCCTGTCAGTATTGATTTTTCCGGTGAATCTCATTATTATCGTTATTCATCTATTTTAAATCAACCTGGTTATTATGATACATTTCCTTTCTCAAGTATGATTAATCTTGTGTTGCCATCACCAAAGGCTCTTTATAATGTAGGAGATTCAAAAGGAACATTCTCTGGAACATTACCTTCTACTGCTACTGTTAGTTATTATCTATCGGCTTCTGCTGCTAATACAAATATATCAGACGTTACACTTCCTTTGTCGGAATATATTCCAAATAAATCTGTTGTTATTAAAAATACTTTTGAAATGGAATCTTTTGAATTCGATTCTTACATCTTGCCTGAAAATGGATATATAGCCGATAAAAATTATTTTGAATATTTGAATATTGAATATCCGGCCTATACCCTTACTGCCCAACAATCGCGTTCAATTGCCAGCGCATCATTTGGATATGCTCCGGGTATAACTCATGTAAAATTAGAAAGTGAGCCTTTTGTTCTTTCCCATGTATGCAGACAGGTTTCAAGAGATTTCTACCTGTACCGAAGTATTTCAATTTCCTTCGATCCGGCAGTAGTCCTACATGGCTGGAATGGACCAAGCGCGATTATTGACCGTTTCGTAATGGATACTAATACTAACACCCTTACCGCAGTCTTTAAAGAATACAGCGCAAAATTTATTGGCGAGGTTTTCTCCTTCTTCATTACCGCAGAAGACGGATCAATAATTAAAAAATCCGTCCAAATTGGAAATTAATATTTTCTTTCTCTTTTTAATTTAATCGCCGATTTTCATTGCCGTCCGCGTCTGTTATCTGGCCGTTTCCGGGTCTCCGGGAACGGCTTTTTTTTACTTGTTTTTCTTACCATAAGTAAAAGCGTTTTTTACTTACAAGGCGGCACCGTTACATGTAACGCTTTACTTCTTGGGAGGGGAGTAATCTATGGAGAAAAGACCGGAACCAACGTATTTTGCTGTTATACCTGCTTCAGTAAGGTATGATAAAAATGTTCCTCAAGGCGCAAAACTGCTGTTCGGCGAAATTTCAGCACTATGTAATAAAGAAGGTTACTGCTGGGCTGGAAACGCTTACTTCGCTGAACTTTATCAGACGAACGAAAAAACCATTCGTAATTGGATCGGCGCTTTAAGGGATTCTGGGCATATCAGTGTAGATTTTAAGTATGTCCCGGGTAAAAAGGAGATTGAAAGCCGTCTTATAAGGCTTACAGAGGTAGCAATAATTAAAAATAACAATTTACAGCCGGTTTCTAATGAAAAAAGCGCTGATGAGGCTGACGAGGTGGGGAAAAAAATTGCCACAGGTGGGGAAAAAATTTGCCATACCTATGGCAAAAATTTGCCGGAGGTGGGGAAAATTTCTTCCAGAGGTGGGGAAAAAATTTGCCGGGATAATACTACAAGTAATATAACAAATACTACTGCTGCCTCACCTCCAAATGTAACCCCTGACCATGACCCATTGCCAACAGTCGATAATGTAGTCGCAGCAGGTGTCTTTAAATCAAAAGAATTAAAATCAAAATTTTTGGTTATAGACAAGCGGCTCATCTTCAACAGCGACTTTTATCTTAAAGCTGCTCATTTCATGACCGAGAAAAAACTTGATTTAAATTATGTCTCATGGCTGCGCGATTACTGTGAAAAAATTGATTATAGCAATTTTAAAGGTCTTTATTACACATTGTTTTTTAAAGAGGATATTGCGGAGGAATATATCGCGACATTTCAGAACGAAGTAAGTAATAATTCGCCTCCGCCTGATATATCCTGTCCTGTCTGTTCCGTAAAACATTCACCTCTCGATGATGAATGTCCTGTATGCAGCCTGCCGCAATACCCGAATTCGCAGCAAATACAGCTTTATAGCGAATTAAACTCGCTTTCCCCGGAGAAACGTGAAGAATATTTTAGTGAAATGTCAAAAATCAGCAATGAGTGCGGCTCTGATTTTATTAAAATAAAAAAACAGATTACTAAACTTCGCCATGACTTCGCCCTTAAATTAACATCATGAAAAGTCACCTCGAAATTATTATCCCGGATCATAACGCTTTCTACAGCCTTTATGCTGACGGTTTTCATTCCTGGAAAACTTACGACCAGCAGAAAAAACACACATTTATTTATTACGCGCCCGGATCTGTTGTCGTTTTATACTACACTTATATTACTTTCAGGGAAGCCTGCGTTATACGCTATACCCAGAATGATAATTCTGTTATCCTCCCAGGTTTATCAAAAAAAGTTTCTGTCATTTTTCGCGCCAGAGCTTCACGTGTTGACAAGTTAAGACGTGCCGTTGGATGGCTTAAAAATCATTCTTCGGGCGCCTTCTCCCATGCTGACGGGTTCTACATCCGTCTTTCCTACCTTCTTGAGCAGCGCGGAAAACTAAACTATACCGCTCTTGGTAAACTTGCCGAGAGTTCACCAAGAGAATCAATCCAATTCATAAAGGAGTAATTATGCTTATACTTACAGAAAAACCTTCGGTCGCAAAGGCCTTCGCAGAAGCCCTGGGAGTTACCCGCAAAGACAATTATTGGGAAAACGGCGAATATTGCATTGTCAACGCTCTTGGTCACCTTCTGGAAGACTATTTGCCGGAAGACTATGATCCGGCGTTGAAAAAATGGACTCTTGATACATTGCCGATTATCCCGGATAAAGTAAAATTCAAAATAATTATAAAGACAAAATTACAACTCCAAATAATAAAAGAATGTTTTGCGAAACATAAAAACGATCCTTTTCTCCTTGCTACCGATGCAGAGCGCGAAGGTGAAGTCATTGGCGCGGAGATTCTCGATTATGTCGGTTTTACCAATTACTCATCCGCGCGGCGCTTCTGGGTGTCGGAAGCGCTTACGCCCGATGTTATTACATCAGGAATTAAGAATGCTAAACCGCTTTTGGATTATTCATCTTATAAAGATCAGGGTTTCGCTAGGCAGCTTGCCGACTGGCTTGTAGGCATGAATCTAACGCGCCTTGTTACGCTTAAATCCGGAAAGCTGCTGCACTTCGGCCGTGTCCAGACCGCCCTGCTAGGCGCCATTTATGAAAGAGAAAAATCCATTTTTAATTTTGTTCCGGAACCGTTCTTTGAAGTTAAAGCACAGCTTCAGGGAAAGCAACCCTTTACAGTTAAACTAATAAATCCGGGCAATGAGGAATATCCAACACGTTTTTCAAAAGATTTAAATCTGTTTCTTTCAGATATCGAAAAAATTAAAAATGCAAAATCAGGCCGGATTACGAAAATTAACAAGGAGAAAAAGACGGTACAGCCGCCGCAGTTATTCAACCTCACGGCATTGCAAAAAGAAGCGCATATAAAATACGGCTATTCGCCGGAAGAAACATTGAATTATGCTCAAACATTGTATGAAAAATATAAAGTTCTTTCTTATCCCCGAACCCCTTCGCGCGTAATGGGTGATGAGAACGTCGCCCTGGTAAAGAGTATTTATGATAAATTAGCGCATAACGCAAATATAGCCGAATATATTGTCGGCGCGGATCCTTCGTTCATTAATTCAGGGAATAAAAGGCTGTTTAATTCCGCAGAACTCCAGGATCACCATGCGCTTATCCCCTTAGCGCCGCTTTCCGAAGCCGTTTCTGTCGGTGAAAATACGGTTTATTTTTTAGTACTTGAACGTTTCTTTGCATTGCTTAAACCTCCTTATATTTACAATTCCGTCTCAATCGATGCAGACGTATCTGGATATCTTTTTAAGGGAACCGGAATTGAAATCTTGCAGACAGGATGGAACACTTCGCGTGATCCTGATAATGACGAAGATCCGCAAGAAGATTTTTCCGGTCTTTCAGAATCCGCAGATTATCCTGTTTTATCAATCAATAAAGAAGAGAAAAAAACACAGCCCAAAAAACATTTTTCATTTGCCTCACTGTTACAACTTATGGAAAATCCCAGGAACGAGGAAGGCAAACGCTTGTCAGGACTCGGAACACCGGCAACGCGCGGCGCCATCTTGCAAAAACTTGTTGACCGCAAATATATCAGCTTGAATAAAAAGAACGTCCTTATCACAGACGACGGAAAATTCCTCATTGAGAACGTTCTTAAAAATGACAATCTTGCTGCCTTTATATCTCTGCCTGAAACAACCCGATGGGAAGAACAACTCCACGAGAATATAAACGGCTTTACCTCGGGAATTAAAGATTTTATCAGCCGCGCTGTTCGTGATACCGATATGGACGTATACCAGCGCGAGAAAAAATCTCTTGGAAAATGCCCTCTCTGTAGCGGTGATATATACGAAGGCAGTAAAAACTACTATTGTTGTAATTACAAAGCCGTAGAGACCTGTAATTTTGCAATCTGGAAGGAAATTTGCAAGGCTCCGGTCAGCGCTTCTGATGTACAGACAATGCTTGCCGGTAAAAAGACAAAAATAAAGAAGTGTGTAAGCGCCAAGACCGGCAAGGAGTTTAAAGCCGCCTTTTACCTTTCCACAGATAAAATTTTAATGGAGTTCGAGAACAAATGAGTAATTATGACGGCAGCTGGGATCCTGATTTTCCCGATGTAATGCATTTTATCGATCACGAGAATGAATATGCCAAACCCTGGAAACTATTGGAAAATCATCCATGTTATAATGCAGCAAAAAACAATGAAGACAAAGCTGCCGCTTTTACATTAGTTCACAGTCTCCTTAATACAAAAATGAACCGATCTCAATTAGAATCACTTAAACAAAATTATTCTAACGTCATAGTTGTTCCAGTTCATGCGATAGAATCAAGAGGAAAAAACAGAATCCCGGCAATACTTGCTGAATATATTTGTCTGCGTACAGGCTTTGATGTAGATGTTAACATTGTCCAGACAAACCGTGTCCATCGTACCGGTTCAGATGAATGGCATCGTTTTGCTTTCAGGCCTGCATTTGACGGCTCTGTTATTCCTGAAAAGAATTATATCCTTGTGGATGACGTTTTTGCGCATGGAGGATCTTTCAACGAACTTCGTTTGCATATTGAAAAAAACGGCGGAAAAGTTATTCAAACAGCCGCGCTTTCCTTGGGCGGTCATGGTAATAAAATTGCTCCCGAAGCCAAACTTATGAATGCTCTTATTGACAAATTCGGTGAAAATAATTTAAACTTATTCTTGAAGGAGATAAATCTTTATGACGGCAACTACAAAGCCCTCACAAATCCTGAAACCTTTGCCCTCGGACGGTCCGCGTCCCTTGACTTCGCAAGAGATCGAATCCTTGCGGCAAGACAGAAGGGAAACTCATATTTGGGCGCAGAAGGCCTTCAAGAAACTCAATCTCAAACCGCTATAATTGCGCCGGAGCATGAGCAGAAACGCGGCTTTCGCCGTTAAACTTTTTCATGATAATTTGATTTTTAAAATATAAAGGGGATGTCCGCATGGGCATCCCTTTTTTTATCTCTTCATCCGGGGGATGCTCCCCCGGAACCCCTGCGGCCGCGAGGGTAAACCCTAGCGGCTTTATTTTGGAAGATACAGTGGTCGATGATAGATACTGCTTGCCTCGCTTTTTTTAATAAGCGTTCCTTCCCCTGTTTGTCACGATGATTATAAGACCTCTTTACATCTCCTGCTACCTTATGCCCCATAAATAATTCTTCTATCTCTTCTCCCAACCCTTCCGCGTTCATCAGCGTTTTGAAAAAATGCCTTCCCGAATAAAAAGAAATATTTTCTTTTTTTAGCTGCTCTTTGCTTACATTCAGCATTGAGGCAAGATGTTCGTTTGCCTCATTAAATATAATATGTGTACAGTCTTCAAATAAATATGTTTTTTTCTTCTTATACGCCCATGCTTTCAATTTTCTGTATAAAATTTCGTGTATTGGAACCAGCCTTTGTCCGTTTATTGTTTTACTTTCTTTAATTTTAATAAAACGGCAGTTCTCAATTTTTATAATATCATTTATACATATTTTTCTTATTTCGCTGTTTCTCATCCCCGTAATATAAATAATTAAACATAAAATATACGACCGCTCATCCTTCCATCTCTTATTGAACACTCCTTTTAGCTTGTCTATTTCATAGCAGCCCCTTATCTTTACGTCATTTACGCTTACAGGAAGCCTCTTTACAATTTCCGCGACATTATCATCTATTATGCCTGTTCTGGTCAAATATTCGAATATTTTCTTTACAGGATTCATGTATTTTATAACAGATTGAGGCTTTATCGGCTTATCCTTCATTTTCCCCTCTAAATTTATTATTTGCCCGGATAAAACGTAATCCTGATATTTTATTAATGTAGTTTTCTTTACCTGATCGTATAATATAATCCTTTCCTGCTTCAAAAACGGAATAAAATATTTATTTATCTTGTTGTCATAATCCCTCCTGCATTTTTCCGATATGTCTTTCGCCTCAGGTATTTCTGTTTCATTCTTAAAAAATTCTGATAAAAATTTGTATATGCGTCCGTCTTTTTTTGCCAGGTAACGTTCAATTAATCTTTCTTTGTTTTTTATCGCATATTGTTCTGCCTCAACCATGTTTCCTGTATGCGTACAGAATTTTGTTGGGAGCGTTTTCCCATTGTGCGAAAAACGAGCATAAAATATATTACCTCTTAATACCAAGTTAAAACCTTTCCTACGCTTTGGTTTAGTGTATTCTTCGTCTAATATCTGTAAAGCCCGATATGTTTTGGGGAAATTACTTGTGAAATAACTTTTAATAGAGTATGTATCAATATCATTTTTATTAATAATCAATTGATTTATTGCCAAAGCCAATTTACTCATGCTACACCTCCTTCAAGCCTTTCAAAATGCTTAATTATCGCATTAATTTTGAAATGTGGTCTTCGATTAATAAACTCACAAGGAATTTCTTTTTCTTTTGCAAGTTGTTTAATTGTTTTTTCGCTTATTTCAAAAATAAGCGACATTTGCTTTGCATTCAGTAAATCTTTCTTTTTCATGGGTTTCCTCCGTTGTTTTTCCCTCCCAGAGCTCCCCTCCCTAATTATTCTATTTTTTCAGTTTAGCCTCCTTCTTTTTTGATTT
>Ga0209755_10001040_pt1 | contig 46368 bp, 41 predicted proteins | sample TergutCo191P1_FD_187301 | JGI IMG/M metagenome (GOLD analysis project Ga0209755, IMG submission 187301) | Cornitermes sp. P1 segment gut microbial communities from Petit-Saut dam, French Guiana - Co191P1 (SPAdes) (version 2) | ecosystem: Host-associated > Arthropoda: Insects > Digestive system... | reverse complement strand
TGTTGCACAAGGGCGTTGGTGGGCATGTATGTATGACCTTCATTGGTGGCCTCCCACAGACAGAAGCGTACCCCCGCGGCGATTCGCTCTGTCGAGTCGCGGGCTACGCCCAAACGGAAAGCGATTGCGTCGGCGGTTTTAAAGCCTATGCCGTCGATGTCGTCGGCTAGGCGGTAGGGGTTGGCGCGTACAATTTCTACGGTTTCTTCTTTATAGCGTTTATAGATTTTCATGGCGGCGGCGGGGGAGAGGCCGTATTCCTGTAAAAATAACATGGCGCGGCGTTGGTCCCGCTGGGAATGGAAGCTCTCGGAGAGCTGCATCGCCCGCTTGAGGCTGATTCCCTTCACCCGGGACAGCTTTTCCGGATGGTTTTCCAGCACATCAAAGGTGTCCTCGCCAAAGCGGGCAACAATCAGCTTTGCCGTTTTCGCGCCGATGCCCTTGATTACGCCGGAGGCCAAATATTTCTCAATACCCGCCAATGTGCTGGGTACAATCCGCTCCGTTTTGGTTACGGAAAGCTGCCTCCCGTATCGCGGGTTCTGCACCCACGCACCCTCCACCCGCAGGGTCTCCCCCGCCCGGGGGTCGGACAGGTATCCCGTACAGGTTGTGGCTTCCTCTTCCGCCCCGCGCAGAGTAAACACGGTAAAACCGTTCTCTTCATTATGATATATAATGCTTTCCATCATGCCCTCAAGGGCGTCCCCCGGGGCAAGGTTTTTTTCGAAGTTTTCCATAATAGAGACATTGTAGCATATTTTTATAATTTGACACCCCATTCTATTTTAAGTATAGTGGACATGTTCTAAGAGTTTAGCATCGTGGTGCGTGGAAGAGGGTGTAAACATGCGCGTTTCTGATGTGACAGGGGGGATTCAGGAAGCATTGCGTTATTTTACAGAGGATAAAGGGTTTGACAGATTGCTCGGGTCAATGTCTGACATTTACGCGCGGTATGGCCGGCCCTTTGGAGCGGTACGGCTTACCCGGCCGACTCCCGAGGAGGAGACGGCTTTATCGGAATTTTTTAAGAGGGATTATTATAATCAGGCGTTGATTCGTATTGGATTGGCCGATTTCGAACGGCAAATGCAAAAAGTATTTTCCACGGATGTTAAGCTTGGAGACTTGCTGGAAGGTCATAGCGGCCGTCCGATAGTGGCCAGGCCGGAAAGCCGTGTTGGTGCGCACAAAAGCACGGAGCAATTCGCTGCCGGGCTGATGGAGGAGCTTGTCCCGAAGTTTGAGAACACGCCTGCGGAAGCTTGGCTTGTGGAAATGATGACACATATGCGTCGTACATATCGTCCTTGGGTTGAGATGTATCAGGAAGAACCAAAAGCCGTAATGGAAATGGTAAAATCGGTAGCTAAAGCTATAAACAATCTGCCCGGCAAAGAGGGTGCTTTAGTGCATATTTCGGAATTCGCCAAGAAGCACATGGACTCGACATACGGGCTGTGTTTTTATGAGATACACGGGCAGCTGTTTATGCGGGCATTGGCTCATCACTTCGACGTGCCTATACCGTACAATGCGGAAGACAGTATTAATTTATGTGTGCAAGCGGGCATATTATTGGCAGGCGGCATAAGCCACGTAACGGTATACGGCCTGTGCGCCACCACCTACGAAGATACTCCCGACGAGGCCTGCCAAATCTATAACAGCCGGCACCACGCCCATGTGCTGTCTCTGGAAAATTTAAGCAACTTGTCCACAGCCTCTGCTTATGGGGGGAAGGTGTTTATATTGGGAAACCCTCATGTGTTCTCGGGAGTATACGAGCGTCTTCGTGAGATGAAATGCACATTGATATCCCCTATGCGTGGCGGGACTCCGGCGTTTTTGCATCTACTGAGGCTTCTGCGCGCCGGTGGCGCGACGCTGTATTATGCCGGAAACTTGGACTACAAGGGCTTGATTGCAGCGGATAAGCTTTATATGGAGTTCGGAAAAAGCTTCGTTCCGTGGCGGTACAGCCGCGAGGATTATGAATTCATTCTGGGTGAAAACGAAACTCTTCTGCCGGACGAGAAAAAGGGTCTCGCCTTGCACAACGAAGACCTTGCGTCTTTGCTTTCACATATGCGAAAAACGGGAAAAACAGCGTCGTCAATGCCACTGGTGCCCATACTGGTGGAAGATATTCAAGGGATGATTTAGGAGGTTGGTATCATGGAAAAAAAGAAAGTAAACGTAGTCATCGGCGATGAAATAATTACACTGACATCGGATGAAAACCCGGAATATTTGCAGCGTCTGGCAAGATATGTAGACGAAAAAATGCGGGAAGTTTTGACCAAAAGCATAAACGCCACACTGGACGAAAAAATCCGAACATTGGTCATCGCGCTGAATATAGCCGACGACTATATTAAAACGGCGGACGCCTACCGCCACTTGGATGAGCTGCACACACAATACGTGCTGGAAACCGCCCGCGTGAAGGAAGAAAACACCACGCTCAAAAAAGAAACCGCCGAGCTAAAGGTCGACTTAGACTTAGCCCGCGTCGAGATTGAGGAGCTCAAAAAAGAAGCCGTAGAGGAAGACGAATCAGCGGATAATCTGCTTACGATGCCGCTGACATCAAAGCAACGAAAAGGGAGGAGCGGCAATGCACAGCTTGGGTAATTTAGCCGGCCTGCGTGAATTAATGCGCGAAAAAAACCTGGATGCGTATGTAATCCCCAGCGGGGACGCCCATGCCAACGGATACGTGGCGGATTACTGGCGCGGTAGGGAATGGTTTTCGGGGTTTACGGGCTCTGCCGGGACAGTTGTAGTTACCGCCGAAAAAGCCGGCCTGTGGACAGACGGCCGCTATTTTATACAGGCCGCCAAGCAGCTAACGGGCACGGGTATAGATTTATATAAATCAGGCCAGCCCAATGTCCAGGAATATACAAAGTTTCTGGCGGATAATCTGCCTCAAAATGCCAATCTTGGTTTCGACGGGCGGGTTGTAACCGCCGGTGAATTTAGCAAAATAAAAGACGCGCTGAACGAGAAGTCTGTTGTTTACTCCTATCAGGATGATTTAATAGGACAGCTTTGGAAGAACCGCCCCTCTTTTCCCGTAGAGCCTGCCTTTGAGCACGCCCCGGAATTTGCGGGAGCCTTAGCGTCGGAAAAGCTAAAAAGCGTCCGCGCCAAAATGAAGGAAAAAAACATCACGGCATACCTCGTCCCCTCGCTGGACGACATCGCGTGGTTGTTAAACATTCGAGGCCGGGATATCCCTAATCTGCCAGTGGTCTATGCCTATGCCCTAATAACCGATGCCGAAGCCCATATTTTTATCGACCCTGCAAAGATTTCCGGATTATCCGCCAAGCTGGCCGCTCAGGGTTTTAGTTTTCATGCATATGACGCTTTGCCCAAATTCCTAATTACTCTCAGCACTCTAAATCTTTATTATAATCCCGCAAAAACCAATACCCTCCTAGCTAAGGCCATTCCCAAAAATATCAAAATCGCAAAAGGTGACGATATTCTTCCCGCAATCAAATCCGTAAAATCCGAAGCGGAGCTGGCCAATATAAAAAACGCCTTTGTAAAAGAGGGCGTTGCCTTGGTGAAAACACTGAAATGGCTTGATGAATGTGTCGCGGATTCCCGCCCCCTAGTCGAAGGTGACGTGGTGCGCGCTTTGCAAAAATTCCGCCGCGAACAGGCGCACTACCTGTGCGACGCATTTCCGACGATTTCCGCCTATGGCGAAAACGCCGCCCAGGCCCATTACAATTCCGGTGAGACGGGCGCAGCCATCAAACCCGAGGGCTTTCTCCTAATCGACACAGGCGGCCAATATCTTGACGGCACAACCGATACCACACGCACAATCGCCCTCAGCGAGCCCACTGACGAAATGAAACGCGACTATACCCTCGTACTAAAGGGCCATATCGCTTTGTCCCGTGTAATTTTCCCAACCGGGACACTTGGTAGCGCGCTGGACGCTATTGCCCGCGTTCCCTTGTGGGAAATCGGCCAAAACTATAATCACGGTACAGGCCACGGCCTGGGCTACTGCCTAAGCGTGCACGAGGGCCCGCAAAATATCTCCCCACGGCCAAACTCCGTTGCCCTTTTGCCAGGAATGCTTCTCTCAAACGAACCCGCCTTGTACAAAGAGAGCCGCTACGGCATCCGCACCGAAAACATCCTCTTGGTAACAGAAAATCAAAAAACCGCGTTTCTTTCCTTTGAAAACTTAACGCATTGCCCCATAGACACAAAGGCCATCGACTCCGCGCTACTGGCCGAAACCGAACGCGAGTGGATTAACGCTTATCACCGTCGCACCTTCGAGACCCTTTCCCCGTATCTTGACACCGGCGAGAAAGCTTGGCTGGAAAAAGCGACGCTGCCTTTGTAAAATACCCTGAGCTTTACCAGACCTTAAGGGCTGTTCTCGAAACGGCCCTTTTTTTGCTCAAAATTACGTTAGTTGCTTTCATTTCTGCGTGACCCGTCCCATGCCCGAGAGAGGGGCGACTGTTAGTATATCGCTATGCTTCACGGCCGCATGGCTGGTATTGCCGGAAAAATCGGCATTCGCCCAAAGGCTTATCGCCTTTGCGAACGCTCGATTTTTTACCGGCATAATGCGCCATGCTGTGAAGCATCATGCGATATACTAACAGTCGCCCCTCTCCCGGACAACAAAATCCAAACAGAGTTAAAAAAAACCTTTGTCCAAATCATCTTGCTATATATCAAGCGCACCTGAAAACTCCATATACAAGACCGATTTGAAGCACGGAAATCAATTTTCATCCGCCTTGAGGGAGTGGCCGGTTTCGCTCGTTGCGCGGTTGCCCATGCTCCGCTGGTGTCCCGGGAAAGGGCCAATGCGCTAACGCGGCAACGCGAATCAGCTTCGCTGAAAGCCAGCCACTCCCCCAAGGCGGATGAAAATTGATTTCCGTGTTGCTGACTGGCTTGCTATAAAATCCCATTCCATATGGGTTAGAATGCAGGGTTTTTAATCTTCTAACTTCTACTATGTAGCGGCGTGGAGGGGCTTGTGTGAGTTGCGAGCATGATGCGCAGTAGTCCGGCACATTTCGGTGGATAAAAGCCGGAGTGTCCGCGAAGGTAATAACCTTCAGGCGGATACCCGGCTTATCCACCGAACCAGCCGGGACGACCGCGGCGCATAGCGAGCAACCACACAAGCCCCTCCACGCTTTCTGCAAAAGAGTGTAAAATTAGCCTGACGAAATTATTTGTCGTATAAACTTGACTCAATGCAATATATATATTACAATAGGCTCTCTAAGAAGAAAGCGTTGGTGAGTGCGCGTGAAAAACATAAGAATGAAGGTTGCCCGTGTCGAGCTGGATTTGTCGCAAGAACAGCTGGCCGAAAAGGTCGGCGTAACAAGGCAAACTATTGGGCTGATTGAAGCGGGGAATTATAACCCATCGCTCAATTTATGCATCACAATCTGCGAAGCATTGGGAAAGACCCTGAATGATTTATTTTGGAATCCAAATAATGAAAAAAAGGAGAATTGAACCATGCAAATTCCAACACACGAACAGGAAAACACCACTCCGCGAAAGAGCGCGAGGTGGAAAAGGTGGCTGCTGGCAGTTGTTGAATTGATATTGCTGTTTGCCGGCAGCGTGGCGATAGGCATGTTATTCGAGAGCAGCGTTATTTTGCTTATCATGGTTATCCTGGTGGCCGGGTCTATACACTTGTTTTTCGGATGGCTTAAAGAAAAGAAATTATCGCATCTGTATGTGAATCCGGAGGAGCCATCTCCTGACGAGCATGACCCGGAAGCGGAAGTAGTCCCGCAATCGCCCCCGGCTAAACTAAAGGGGCCGTTAAAATATATTATTTTAGTGCTACAGTTGGGCGCGGGCGGATTGTTTGGCTACAGCATAGTCTCGTTGATATTTAGATTTATAGATGGTCATGATGGCGGCCTCGGAATTTACATTGGCTTGCTGGGGTTATCCGTTGTGGTTTTTGTGGCCGCGTTGATAATCCAATTGTCAAAGGATTCAGAGGTGAAAAAAGAACTTTCTACTGTAAAAGATGAAATGAAATTCTATGAAACAGATGAGCGTGTGAACTCCATAAGCCACAAGGCCGGATATATTGCATTGTGGGCTGTCTTGGCCACACTTTTATTATTCGGCGGGGCAGTAGTGGCTTTGCCCATAGAAAATATTAATATCCTTACTGTGGGCATATTGGGCATCTGTGCTTTAGGGGTTGTGATTTATGTAAGTTTTGTAGCCCATTATAGTGAGGCCAAAAATTTTTCAATAACGTCCGCAAATCCCCGTCTAAAGATTATCTTTTTTGCCTTAAGCCTTGTTCCGCTTATTTTGATGGGGTTGCAGTGGATTTTTAACGGCCTTTCATCTGCGGGAATTGCCTTTTTTGCTGCGTATGTTATTGCGTCCGGGGTTTTGCTGCTTGAAGCAATAGCACAGGCTAGGATTGCGGATGTGAAAAAAAGGTAAGCTATATAGGGGGCCCGTCTCGCGCCAACGGCACCGGACACCCGGCGTATCCCCCGTCCGGTGCCGTTGGCGAGACAGGCTCCTATATCCGCGTCAAAAAAACAACTCCGCCAAACCCTGCCATGACCACTATGGCCAGCCAGTCACGGCTGGTCATTTTCATTTCTTTCATTTTGGTGCGGTTTATGTCGCCGCGATAGCAGCGGGCCTCCATGGCGGTTGCAAGCTCGTCGGCCCGTTTGAAGGCGGACACAAACAGAGGCACCAAAATAGGAATAAGGCTCTTTGCCCGCTTGATGAGGCCGCCCGTGTCAAAATCCGCGCCCCGTGCCTTTTGCGCCTTTGTGATTTTTTCCATTTCGTCGGCCAAGGTGGGGATGAAGCGCAGGGCAATTGTCATCATCATGGCGATGTCATGGGCGGGAATCTTGATGCGCTTGAGAGGGGTAAGCAATGTCTCAATGCCGTCGGTTAATTGAATCGGCGAGGTAGTGAGGGTCAAAACGGAGGAGCCCGTTACCAAAAGGATGAGCCGCAATGCCATTTGAACGGCCATGCTCACGCCCTCCATGGTGATTCGTATAAACGCAAAATGCACCAGCACATTTTGCCCCGGCGTAAGAAATAAATTTATGCCCGCCGCGAAAATGAGAATAAAAATAATCATACGCAGACCCCGGAACAAAAGTCGGGGAGGCACCTTTGACAGCCGCACAAGACCAACAAGAAACAGCGCGGCGACGCCATAGCCTACAAAATGGTTGGCAAACAACAGAAAAGTAATATACATAATCGTGCCCAAAAGCTTCACCCTGGCGTCAAGCCGGTGTATAACAGAGTCCGTCGGATAGTATTGGCCTATAGTTATGCGGGTCATGAGCTTTGCCCCTTCGCAAGCTCCATTATGGCGTCTGCGGCGTCTTCCACTGAAAATACCCCCGTGGGCACACGAGGGTTCTTTTTATTTAAACAAGTCATCAGAAACGAAATTTGGGGGACGTCCAGCCCGATGTCTTTTAACATTTCCCCTTGGGAGAAAATTTCCGCGGGCGTTCCGTCGGAAATTAATCTACCCTGATTCATCACAAGGATTCTGTCGGAAAGCCGGGCGGCATCATCCATGCTGTGGGAAACTAAAATCACAGTCAGGCCAAGCGCGGTGTGCATATGCTTGATTTGTGAGAGAATTCCGTCCCGTCCTCGGGGGTCTAGTCCTGCGGTGGGCTCGTCAAGAATAAGAACCTCCGGACGCATCGCCAAAACGCCGGCAATAGCCGCGCGACGTTTTTGTCCGCCACTTAGCTCAAAGGGCGTTTTTGTATAGGCATCCTCACTTAGCCCCACTACTTCGAGAGCGGCACGGGCGCATTTTTCCACTTCTTCCGGCGGAAGGCCCATTCGCGTTGGACCAAAAGCCACGTCTTTAAAAACCTCTGCCTCAAAAAGCTGATGCTCCGGATACTGAAACACAAGCCCTACCCGCTGGCGAATTTCCCTCAAGCGTGATTTGTCGGCATGGATGTCCTCGCCCTTAATCAAAACCGTTCCCGAGGATGGTTTTAGCAAGGCGTTTAAATGCTGTATCAGAGTGCTTTTCCCGGAGCCCGTATGCCCGATTAACGCCACCATTTCCCCGGCATTTATTTTTAGCGAAATCTCATTGACGGCTTTTTTCTCAAACACAGAGCCTTCATTATATATATGAGTGACATTTTTAAGCTCTATCAATCGTATTGCCCCTTATATATGAATTCATTACAACAAAGATTTGATTGCTTCATCATGCATGAATTCATCGATGGTGAGAATATCGTCGGCCACGGGAAGCCCTCGGCGGCGAAGCTCGTGGGCTAATGCCGTTACGCCCGGCACACCTAGGCCAAGGCTCTGCATGGTTTCCGTTTGCCGGAAGACGTCCCGGGGGGGCGCGTCTATCACCAATTGGCCGTCGTCCATCACAAGGATTCGGTTTGCCCGGGCGGCCTCTTCCATAAAATGCGTAATGAGAATTACTGTGATTCCCGATTCGCGGTTAAGGCGGGTGATGGTTTCAAGGACTTCGCGGCGTCCGGAAGGGTCCAGCATGGCCGTCGGCTCGTCCAAGACGATGCACCCGGGGTGCATCGCCAACACCCCCGCAATGGCCACCCGCTGCTTTTGCCCACCGGAAAGATGATGAGGCGTTGCGCGAATGTGTTCGTCCATGCCTACGGCGGTTAGGGATTCCGCTACTCGCTTTCGGATTTCCGGCGGCGCGACGCCAAGGTTTTCCGGCCCAAAAGCCACGTCCTCTTCTACTATGGTGGCAATAATCTGATTGTCCGGGTTTTGAAAGACCATTCCCACGGATTGACGAATCTCCCATGTGTTTGAGGCTGCTTTTGTGTCAAGCCCCTTAATCCAGAGCGTTCCCTCCGTCGGCATAAGAAGCGCGTTCATATGCTTGGCCAACGTGGACTTCCCCGAGCCGTTATGCCCCAGAATCGCTACAAATTCCCCGGCTTCAATTGAGATGTCAACCCCCTTAAGAACGGGAGCGGCCGCGCCGCCACTATCATATGCCGCATATTCAAATGTAAGCTTTTCACCAAGAATCACGCAAGCACCTCCGATTAAGCACTTTATGATATCACAAATCTTGAATAATACCAATGAGGCGGGTATAATGCACAAAGCGACGGGATTCGAAGTTTTGGATTGGCAAACGTCAATATCCAAAATTATGAAATCGCAAGACGTCTTCGCAAATTATAATGTTCAAGATTGAGGTTTTACAATGGAATGGATAAAGGCCGCCATTAAAACAACAACCGTAGGCACGGAAGCGGTTACGGGGATTCTTATTCAGAGTGGCATAACAGGCATGGAGATTATTGACCCACAGGACAGGGTTCGCCACTTGACCGAAGGCGTGCGCACATGGGACTATGCGGATGAGTCGCTGTTGACGGCTTCATCGGAGGAGGCGAGGGTTATTTTCTATGTGACAAAGGACACGGGCGGTGAAAGCATTCTCGGCCTCGTCCGTAGAAAGCTTGCCTCGCTTAAGCGGGACGCCAAATCTCCAAATGCCGAGCCAACAGATGGCGCGGCCTTAGAGCTCGGCAGTCTCGAGCTGCTTCTGGAGTCGGCAAACGACGAGTCTTGGCTTAACGAATGGAAGAAGCATTTTAAGCCTTTGCGTGTTGGTGGAGTTACAATCGTCCCGGAATGGGAGGACTACACGCCCGCAACCGGGGAAACGGTTTTCAGGATTGACCCTGGCACGGCCTTTGGCACGGGTCAGCATCAGACAACTAAGCTTTGTGTTATGGCCCTACAGGAATTCCTTCGGCCGGGGGACAGGCTCTTGGATATCGGCTGCGGTAGCGGAATCCTTTCAGTTATAGGGCTTCTGCTGGGTGCGGATTCGGTTTTTGCCTGCGATATCGACCCTGCCGGTGCAATCTCCGCCACAAGGAAAAACGCCGCCTTAAACTCCGTTGACATTAATCGCTTGGAAATCCACGCGGGCGACGCCATTTCGGATTCCGGTCTGCGCGAAAAAATCATAGAGAGAAAATTTGATGTTATCGTTGCCAACATTGTGGCGGATGTTATTATCGAGCTTCTGCCGCTGTTTAAGCTCGCGTTAAAGCCGGATGGAATATTTGTAGCGTCGGGAATTATAGGAGAGCGGTTGGGCGATGTTCTCGCCGCCATAGATAACGAAAACTTTAATCTGTTTGCGAAAATATCTCTTGAGGGTTGGCTTTGTGTAGTGGGGAAGCCCCATGCCTAAATTTTTCTTTTCGCCGCAAGAGATAACAGGCGGATTTATTTCCGTGTCCGATGAAACGTCTTATCATCTTTTGCATGTATTGCGTATGAAGCCCGGCACCCAGGTTGTTTTAAGCGACGGTCTTGGGACGGATTATCTCGCGGAGCTTTGTGCGAATACCGCCTTTGCCATAAAAAGCACATCCCCATGTTTAACCGAACCTGTTACGCATATCACTCTTTATCAAGCCTTGCTCAAGGGCGACAAAATGGATTTAGTCATTCAAAAATGTGTCGAGCTTGGTGTGTTCGAAATCAGGCCGGTGCAAACGGAAAGGTCTGTTTCGCGGATTAAAGGCAAAGACAGTGACGCCGCAAAAAAAACTACCCGATATCAAAAAATTTCGGAATCGGCTGCGGGGCAAAGCAATCGCGGAAGAATCCCTGTAATCCATCCTCCTGTTAATTTTGACGCTGCGGTCAAATCGCAAATGTCCGGTCTCACGCTTCTGGCATACGAAAGGGAACAAAGCCTCACCTTGAAGTCAGCACTGACGGATAATCCGCCGTCTCACATAAATATTTGGATTGGCCCGGAGGGCGGATTTTCGGACGACGAGGCTTCTGCTCTGCTCGGCGCGGGTGCGATACCCGTTACCCTTGGTCGGCGTATCTTGCGTGCGGAAACGGCCGCTATTTCGGCCGTCGCACAAATTATTTGCCTCTGCGAAGAAGCTTAGGAGCTTTACATGATTTATTTTGACAATGCGGCAACTACGTTCTCTCATGACTTTGTTAATCCCTCGTCCCCTCACGGGCTGGGCTTTCACGCGGAACGCGCTTTAAGTAATGCCCGGGGTGTTTTTGCGGATATTTTAAATTGCCGCAAGGAGCAAATTATCTTTACCTCCGGCGGAACGGAATCCAACAATTTAGCCCTTATCGGATTCGCCCTGGCTTACAGACGGCAGAGCCTTGGAATTTTTGCCGAGCCCTGGGAGCATCCTTCCGTGCTTGAGCCGATTCGGTTTGTCAAAGAACAGGGATACGCAAGCGCATATATTTCTCCGTTTTCGGAGACTCTTCCGGGGCCTCTCTTGAGCTTTCCGGAAGCCCTTTCAAAAAAACACGAAATTCAACTCATCAGCATATCCCATGTATGTCATGAAACAGGCTGCATTAACGATGTCGTTGCCCTTGCGAAATCCATCAAGCGCGGCAATCCCGCAGCCGTCGTCCATGTTGACGGCACTCAGGGATTTTGCAAAGAGCCCATCGACCTCACCGATATCGACATGTACTCCTTCAGCGCGCACAAATGCCACGGCCCTTCCGGTGTAGGGGGGCTGGTTGCCAAAGTGAGAATTTTGCCTCTTATGTATGGCGGCGGCCAGGAAAACGGCCTGCGCCCCGGCACGGAAAATGTCGCGGGTATAAGCGCGTTTGCGGACACAGCCAAAGCCCTGCACCATTCCATTGACGCAAACCGCCGCGATGCCGCCGAAATCAAGAATGTCTTGAAAAGCATTATCAACGAGCTGCCCGACGTCTTTGTCAACGAGCGCGGCAACGCCGTGTCGCCGTACATTCTTAACATGAGCTTTCTGGGAATAAACGGCGAAACCTTAATCCACCTGTTGTCCGACAACGGCCTTTGCGCCTCCATGGGCGCGGCCTGTAACAGCCGCAAAAAAGCCAAGCCCCCGTTGGAGCTTATGGGCTTTGACCATGCCCGCGCTTTATCGGCGGTAAGATTCAGTTTTTCGTTTCTCAATACCTTAGAGGAAGCAAAAGCGGCCAAAGGCATTATCATTAACTGTGTAAAGCAGCTCCGGAAGATGGTTGGGCGATAAAACAACACTGCGATAAAACCGCAACATTACAAAGGCGAAGGAGGCATGGAACATTTATGTTCGACGCAAAAAAGGTGCTTTTAGTCAAATATGGGGAAATCTCGCTTAGGAAGGGAAATAGGGCGCATTTCGAGCATGAGCTTCTTGATGCAATTCGCAGAAATATCAAAGACATAAACAGGGGCAATTTGCGAGTGCTTCGCGAGCAGGGCCGTTTTTTGATTGAGGATACAAACGGCGATATTGACGCCGCTGCGATTCTGCCGAGAATTCGTTTTATTTTTGGCATTACGGGCTTTAGCCACGCAATTAAAACGGATTGCCGCGATATTGTTGACCTTTGTGTGATTGGGCAGCGGTTTTTTTCCAAACACTGCGAACGCGCAGGGTCATTTAAAATTGAGACAAAACGCAGCGACAAGCAGTATCCGCTTACATCCACGGAAATTTCGGCGGCCATCGGTGACTACATTTGGAAGTCGGGGCTGGGGCTGAAGGTAGACGTGCGCACTCCGGATATTATTTTGTGGGTGGAGATTCGGAACCATGTGTATTTTTATATCGAAAGCGACCGCGGGGAGGGCGGGTTGCCCTACGGCTCGTCGGGAAAGGGCGTGCTTCTGCTTTCGGGCGGGTTCGACAGTCCTGTTGCCGGATATCTTGCCGGCCGGCGCGGCGTAGAGATTTTGCCGGTTTATTTTCACTCACCGCCCTTTGTTTCCCCGAGGGCACAGGAAAAAGTCAATGACCTTGCGCGGGAGCTTGCGCGATTTACGGGGCGAATCACCTTGTGTACGGTGAATTTTACCGAGGTTCAGCTGTTTCTGCGGGACGAAATCGCCGAGGAAAAGCTTACGATTTTCCTGAAGCGCGCCATGCTTCGTATCGCCTCCATGCTGGCGGAAAAGAAAAAAGCCCAGTGCCTTATCACCGGCGACGCCATCGGCCAGGTTGCCAGCCAAACGGTTCACAGCCTTGCGGCTATGGAATCAGCCACGCAGTTTCCCATTCTGCGGCCCCTTGCCGCCGTGGACAAGCAGGATATCATTAACACTGCAATCCGCATCGGGACATATGAAATATCCGCCCGGCCATATGAAGACTGCTGTACGATTTTTGTCGCAAAGCATCCGGAGAACCGTCCGCACACACCTACCATCGAAAAAATCGAGGCGCGGATTCTTGACCGTCTTGAGCCGCTTCTTATCCAAGCCTTTGAATCTGCAAAATATTGTGAAATATTGTGAGCTCTGGTGATTACAACCATGGTATTTTGCGGTATAATTAAATTGAGCATTGAGAATTAAAAACAGAAAGAAGGACATTTAAAATGATTAGAAAAATTTTTGCATTTATTTTGATGGGGGCGTTGCTGGTGTTATCCGCCTGCAACGATGACACGCCTGTGGAAGTTCCGGCGGCACAACCACCGGGGGCCGTTGACGCGACTGCAAACTTAAGTGACGCAGAAGACGAGCCCGCGCCCGACGCGGAATGGAGGCTGACAGGCCGGTCAACTTCGCCGATGTCGGACCCTGATTCGGAATATTATATTCCCGATGATTTTTTGCCGGTGCTTGACGGCACAATTTTTGAAACGCTTCGGGAGAACCCCATGGTTCTGCTTCAATTGCAGCCGGTGACGCCCGGTGAGGAATTAATGATTCTGCACACAAGCATGGGTGATATTACCTTGCGGCTTTTCCCGGACGAGGCTCCCATTGCCGTTGACAATTTTACGACCCACGCCCGGAACGGGTTCTATGACGGGGTGACTTTCCACCGCGTAATCCCGGGCTTTATGATTCAGGGCGGCTGTCCCCTTGGCACGGGCACCGGGGGCCAAAGCATCTGGGGCCATGATTTCGGCTTGGAGCCCAGCCTTAATCTGCGGCATTTCCGGGGCGCGCTGGCAATGGCCCACGCTGGCGGGCGTATGGGAAGCCAGTTCTATATTGTGCAAAGCACATCCGTTGACCCGAGTACACGTGCCACCTTTGAAATGATGCAGGAGCTTCTGGATACGCCGCTGGGCCGATTTGCCGACGGGCAGCGTCTATATGCGTGGGATATTCACAGTGTCGAGGAATTTGAATATTTTATAGAAAACGGGGGAACTCCGTTCCTTGATTGGCATATGAACGACAACGCCCATACGGTATTTGGCCATGTGGTTGAGGGCATGGACGTGGTAGACGCCATTGCCAACGTATCCCGGGGCGCGAATGACCGTCCTGATGAACCGGTAATCATCGAACGCATTTCCTTCTTCTATTACGGAGGGTAACTATGTTATACCTAGACAATGCCGCAACAACACCATTGCATCCGAAAGCATTGGAAGCAATGATGCCATATTTTACGGAGTTTTTTGCCAATCCATCCAGCGTGTACGCACCGGCGCAAAAGGTTCGCGCGGCTGTTGGGGAAGCACGGCAGAGCATCGCCGACGCCATAGGCGCGGAGCGTGATGAAATTTTTTTCACCTCCGGCGGAACGGAGGCGGATAATTGGGCAATCAAGGGCGTATTGGATTCCCGGGGAGGGCATATAATCACAAGCTCTGTGGAGCATCACGGGGTATTATATGTTTTCGAGCATCTGAAAAAGCAGGGCTTTGAGGTGACGTATTTGCCCGTAGACACGGAGGGTCTTGTTGACCCGGCATCCCTGGAGGAAGCAATCCGGCCCGATACTCGCTTGATTTCTGTAATTTTCGCAAACAACGAGGTCGGAAGCATTCAGCCCATCAAGGAGCTTGGTGCGATTGCCAACCAACACGGCATACCGTTCCACACCGACGCGGTTCAGGCCGTGGGGCATTTGCCCATCGACGTTAAGGCCCTTGGCATAGACATGCTTGCCCTTTCGGCCCATAAGTTCTACGGGCCCAAGGGCATCGGGGCACTGTATGTAAAAAGGGGCACCAAGCTCGCGCCGGTTCTGCACGGAGGGGCACAGGAGAACAATCGCCGCGCCGGCACAGAAAATGTAACGGGAATAATCGGCATGGCGGCGGCACTTCGTGCTTCCCTGGATGAAATGCCCGGTGAGTTCACCCGGGTATCCGCGCTTCGCGACAGGCTTATAAATGAAATTTTAGAGAAAATCCCGCACACAAAACTTAATGGCGCGACAGGTGAAAAAAGACTTCCCGGAAACGTGAATATTTCCTTCAGTTTTATTGAGGGGGAGCTATTTCTTTCACATCTAAGCATGAATGACTGCTGCGTATCCACCGGGTCGGCATGTTCGTCCAACGCTCACGAGCCATCCCATGTGCTTATGGCAATGGGGCTGGATTCGGTGCTTGCAAATTGCGCAATACGATTTTCCCTTGGGCGCGTCAACACCGAAGCTGACATAACAAATTTAATGTCGATTCTGCAACCCACGGCGGAGAAGCTTCTCAAGCAATCCGTATTATATGATATGCATTTAAAAAACAAACGATAGGGAGCTTTTTTAAATCATGGACTACAGTGAAAAAGTAATTGACCACTTTATGAACCCGCGCAACGTGGGCGAGATAGAGGACGCCAGCGGGGTAGGAACGGTAGGAAACGCAAGCTGCGGCGACATCATGCGGGTTTTTCTAAAAATAGAAAATGATATTATCATCGACGCCAAGTTTAAAACCTTTGGCTGCGGAGCGGCAGTGGCGACCTCCAGCATTGCGACGGAGCTGGTAAAGGGAAAGACCGTCACGGAAGCACTCACCATCACCAACAAGGCCGTGACGGAGGCCCTCGACGGCCTGCCCGCGCCCAAAAGACACTGCTCTGTACTGGCGGAGGAAGCTTTGCATTCTGCACTGTGGGACTATGCCCAAAAAAACGGCCTCACAATCGAAGGGCTGGAGCCTCCAAAGGAAGAGTAGGACGATAAGAGAAAAGAAAGAGGGAGCAAGCAGCTCTCTTTTTTTGTTGGAAACAATTAAATACAATGTGTTGTACTATGGGAAATAATGCTTTATAATGGTTGTACTTTCCAAACAAAAACATTCAGAAGGAAACTAGGAGGGCTATGTATGCGCAAGCAGCGGAAACACATGGCTTTGCTGCTAGCCTTTGTGATGAGTGGCCTGACGAATTGAATTAATATTGGAATAGTCGATACTTTTTCGCACATCATGAAGATATCCATAGCATTACATTCTTGGGCGGTTTGTCAAGAGTTACATAGTCCTTACTCAATTATTAAATCGAACTCGTCAAAGCCAAGATAGTAATAAAATGTCTTTTCTAAGGACTCTATCAATCGCCGACCTCTTTCACCGTCCATATAAGCAGTAAATTCATGTGATAGCGTCAATCGGAAAACAGCGTAATCACCAAGCTGAACACTTACAGCGGTTTCGGGGGCTGCGGGGTCGCCATGATATATAACTTCTATATCTCTATCGAGCAGGCTATTAACAAAAGATACATCATTCACATTGTTAAGTTCTACCCATTTTGCAAAAATATCATGCGGCAAAAAACGCATCATAACACTTTCGTAAGAAATACTGCCTTGCTCCGTGATGAAAAAAATGTTGAGATAGTCATAAACATATGCCATATGTTGCTGTTCGTTCCTGTTCTGTCCGTATGGCGGCTCAGGGCTGTTGAATAAATCTGTGGTAGTAAATACAACCACAAACACGATTCCAAGGCAAGCCGCAAGTGTCGATAGGCTATAGATATACTTCATTCTTTTTTTCTTCGTACTGTTGTGTTGGCTGACTTTTTCATGTATCAGTGCCGCTTGTTCTTTAGATGTCCTCATAAACGAAACCCTCCCGTTCCAATTCTAATTTTAGAGCCTGTTTTGCACGGTAAACAAGATTTTTTATTTGCTTGATGTTTTTGCCTAATACGGTGGACGCACCTTCATAACTCATATCTTCAAAGCATACCAAATGCAAAACATCCCTGTAGTCATCGTGCATATTTTTCATTGTTTTGTGCAGTTGCTTGTTTTGTTCGTTTTTGAGGATTGTTCTTTCAAGCACTTCATTGTCGGATAACTCATTTTCTAAATCCTCTATTGGTACAGATTGCCGTTTTGACTGTTTCCTCAAATAATCAATCACATTATTGCGCGCTATTTTATACAGCCATGTTTTGAACATATAGTCATTCTTGAAATGATTTTTTCGGACGATAAGCTCAACAAATGTATCAGCCGCTATATCTTCGGAAACAGCTATGTTATTTGCAAATCCATTGATATAAAATATAAGGCTGTTGTTGTACATTTCAACCAATTCATCAAGTCCGCTGTTATCACCGCTCAAATAGCGTTGGTAACACAATGCGCCTTTATCCAATTACATCTACCCCTTTCACGATATTTCAAGCTATTACCCATGTTTTCCGTCACTCCCTTTAATAGTTTGTAAGTCCTTACACCTATTAAGCGAATGAACTCGTAAAAAGTCTCACCTAAACTAAAATTTATTTTACCTAACATTTTTCCAATGCCTTTGGGTTTGTTGTCAATAGGAACTTTTTATGACTGGAAAAAACCCGAATAATTGTTCGCGACTTTGTTACCTCACTTATGTTATAGCACTTGTGTTGTCAAGGTAGCTTAATAAATAATGGTAACGCTTAAACGCTCAAGGCATAAGGAAGCAGGCAAATTATCGTTATTGCTTGCTGTCTTTCCATATTATAATTAACTTGCAGTAGAAAATTTATATTTTGTGTAGAGGCGATGAAATGAGCACACATCATAAAGTAACACTAAAGCCAATCAGCGAAGTTGCAGAATTTATGAAAAATTTGATACCGGCTAACATACCCGAAGCTTATGCGCTAAATCCGGTTTTTAACAACATTGCAAGCGAAGAAAGTATTAGAATCGGGGTTATTGCATTTAGGGATTTTCTATATTTATTTTTTGACCGCCTGATATTGGACGGGTATTTGTACGCCACGCCACCCAACAAGCCAAGTAGTATGACCGATTATCCTTTTTTGGACGGCATATCAAACCTGTTAGCCGAGATAGGTTATAACGGTGTATTAGCAGAAAGTGGCGATTCATTATTAGTGACCCAAATATCGTCACAAACTGCGTCTAAAATTACAGGTTCAAATATGATTAAGTGCTTGCGGTTTCTAGCCATTTGCGGATTTGTTTTTAGTAATATTGATTTAGATTCAAAAAACATTAAGATTTTTGAATCACTACCATTAGAAGTGTCATATCCCAATAACCCAAGCATGATTACAGGATTAAAAGCCCTGTCGGTTGCAAATATGGAGTTGCGAACAACAAGAAGATTTTGGAATGACCATAATCTTTTATTGTGCGACTATAGACCGATAAAAGCAGAACCTACCGAAACACACGATATATTAAAGGATTATTTGCACCCATTGCCCGATAAGGTTCAAGAATTTGCTTTGAAATTACATCAGCGTTATACAAACATGGGAATGACTTGTTCTATTAGAATATTAGGAGATATTAATTTTGCTTATGCGGATATAAGCAAAAGCAAAAAAGCATTATCACCCACAGATATATACGCTTTAAGCGTGTGGCAAATTTCTATTTCTATGAAAAATGGGTATTGCATATTTGTAAGACCAAAAAAGGCAAATAAGTATACAGAAGTAATTGAGAAGTTCCCTTTAGTTTTACAAGAAAAAATTACAACCGGATATGGCTGTGACAGAAAGAGGGGTGAGCCCTGCCAAGGCGGTTGCCAAGGAATTAGCATACCTTTAAATAATTCTATATTTGATATAGCTAAAGATATTGAAATATGGATTGATAATGAAACGCCAAACTTGCGCAGAAAATAAGCATTTTCTTCACCGAGCGTACTTATACAGTATCGACAAGTCGAAACTGTCGTGCGCCCCGTTGGGGATTAAAAAGATAGCGGACTTCGCTCCTGTAAAGTCACAACATTTCTCCACAAGAGCAAAGCCCACTATCTGAAAAATGCCTTGCCCCCTTTCGCGTTTCCACTCAAAACCAATGTTTTACCGCAAACAGGGCAATTGAGTATATTTTAGTAGCGCTTCAAATTTGAAACACCCTTCACATCATAACGCCTAATGATTGTGTAGTTGGAACAAGATGCGTATGGGTTTTTGTTTTTAGGTTATGGCAAAGGGCTTGTGCCGTTTATATACCGTGACCGCACATTTCTGCCCATATACTCTGTAGGCAGCGTTATGGGGTATGATGCAGCTTGGGAAGGAGAATTAAGATTGGCACGCTTTACAAGAGGAAGCCCGCTTGCAAGAGCCTTGCCTGAAATCGGCCACATGCTGATAAGGGAATTAGATATTGGTGAGATAGAATGGAGATAATTGCAAACGCATAAAATGAGGGCCTCACTAACGACATTGGGCACCGGGAGTGTGACTGACTCGGAAAAACCCCGTGAATTACGCAGAATTTGCGAGCAGTAAGGCGCATGGCGACATTAGAAAAGGCGAGAATTCGCGCAGATGATTAAATCTGCAAGCGAATTCCGCCTTTCTTTGTCGCCCCAGCCGAAACGGCCGCGAGCAAACGTAGTAATCACGGGGTTTTTCCGAGTCAGTCACACTCCCGGTGCCCAATGTCATTGGCGAAGCCCCCTTGCTTTGTCTTTTTGAGCATTAATTAGACATTTTCCTAAGATTATGTTATAATTGATAAAATTCTTTGGTCTGTGGTGGAGGGTATGATGATATATCAAAAAGGCGATAAAATCGTATATCCTCTGTATGGGGCGGGTATTATAGAGGACTTGGAAACCAAGGAAATCGACGGGGAAATGCAAACCTACTATGTACTAATCATTCCCATTGGCAATCTAAAAATAATGATATCTGCGGCAAAGGTAGAAGTTCAGCGGGTGCGGGCCGTTCACAGTAAGAGTGTAATAGTAGGATTTCTTGAGGCCGCGCTGGAAGTTGCGGTTGACATGCCGGAAAACTGGAATCAACGCTACAAGGAAAATATGGAGCGTTTAAAATCAGGAGACTTGACCCAAGTGGGGCTGGTCTTTAACAGTTTACTTCTGCGAGAACGGGAGCGGGGACTTTCCACCGCAGAGAAAAAAATGATGACCACGGCAAAACAAATCATCCTTTCTGAATTAATTCTCTCCATGGATATAGACAAAACCGAGGCCGAAAAAATCTTAGACAAGACATATGCTTAAAATGTAGGGACTGTTGCGAAACAGCCCCTTTTTAGAAAGGAAGCTTTCTGTGACAAGGAATATCACACTATACATCGAGAAGGACTACGCCGCGCTTAGCCAAAAGGCCGCCATGATTTTTGCGCAGAATGTTAAATTCGCACCAACAGCTGCTTATGGCTTTGCCACCGGCTCTACCCCGGAAGGAATGTACGAAAAAACAGTGCAAATGCACGAGTCTGGCGAAATTGACTTCAGCAAGCTGACAGCATTTAATTTGGACGAATACTATCCCATCAGCGGGGACAACCCGAAAAGCTATAAATATTTTATGGCAACGAAGCTTTTTGACTCGATTGGACTTTCGCCGGAGCGGCGTAACATTCCCGACGGTGAGTCAAAAGACCCTAAGGCCGAATGCTTCGCTTACGAAGAAAAAATAAATGCCTGCGGCGGAATAGAATTGCAGGTTCTGGGCTTGGGGAACAACGGGCATATCGGATTTAACGAGCCGGCCGATATTTTCACCGGCGCGACATCATATGTGCAGCTTTCGGAAAATACCATTCAAAGCAACTCGCGCTTCTTTGACAAGCCCGGGGACGTGCCGCGTCACGCCATTACAATGGGTATTCACTCAATTATGATGGCCAAGCGTATTATGATGCTTGTCAGCGGAGAGGCCAAAGCCGGCATCCTTCGCGATGCTCTTTTGGGGCCCATTACGCCACTTGTTCCTGCCTCGGCGTTGCAGCTGCACCGCGATGTAATTGTTGTAGCGGACAAAGCCGCCGCAACCCATCTATAGTATGTCCGGTTTTGTGCGTCAGGCTTCTATTCTTGCCGGCGCATCTGTTTTTGTGCGCTTGCTGGGGTTTGCATACCGATTGCCTCTTACGGATTTAATCGGCGACGAGGGCAATGCTTATTATATTACGGCGTACACTGTTTACACCTTCGCGCTGGTGCTGTCTTCGGGGACTATGGTTGCCGCGATTTCAAGGCTCACCAGCGAGCGCATCGCAAAGGGGCAGTATCGCAACGCACATCGGCTTTTTAAAACCGCAATGGGGCTTGTTATGTCTATGGGCCTGGTTGCGGGGCTTATTATGTTTTTTGGCGCGGATTTAATTTCCCAACGGATTTTTAATATGCCGGAAGTGGCCCATTCTGTTCGGGCGTTGACTCCGGCTGTTTTTTTTGCGTCAATTTTGGCGGTTTTTCGTGGATATTTTCAGGGAATGAAGACATCCGTGCCGACGGCGTTGTCCCAAGTCATTGAACAGATTTTTAAAGTGGCTTTCAGCGTGTGGCTGGCATTTTTGTTTTTAGACGCTGCTTTTGTGGAATACGCCGCTGCCGGAGCGGCCCTGGGAACGGCAATCAGCCTACTGCCCGCCATAGGTGTGGTGCTTTGGCTGTACTCGCTTATTTCAAAAGACCTGCGGAAACGTGCCGAAGACGACCTGCGGCGCGACTATGAAACTCGGAGCTTTCAGGTTGCGTCTATTTTACGCACTGCATTCCCTATGATTATCGGTGTCGGGCTGGTGTCTCTGGGGAATTTTTTAGACATTTCTATGGCGACATCCAGGCTTGACGGAGCATTTTCAGAGGACGAAATCCGGGTTTTGGTCGGCCAGTTTAACGGAAAATTTATTCTGCTGACAACTCTGCCCGTATCCTTGTCCATGGCCCTTTCGGCGGCGGTGATTCCGGAAATCACATCCTCCCGCGTAACCTTCGACGACGACGCTGTCCGGCAAAAAACCAATATGGCCATGCGCCTTTCCATGATTATTTCGATTCCGGCGGCTGTCGGGCTTTCTGTTTTAGCCGACCCAATCGTGGCGTTGCTGTTCCCCGCCCACCCCGAGGGCGGCTGGCTTTTGCGCTACGGCGCGGTAAGCATTGTCTTGCTGGCCATGGTGCAGATTCTCACCGGCGTCTTGCAGGGAATCGGCCATGTGGGCATTCCCGTCATCGGAATGTTCTTTGGCGTGGCCGCGAAAATTCCGGTTAATTATTTCCTCATGGCAATACCCTCCATTAATATTCTTGGCGCGGTAATCAGCACCATTGTGTGCTTCGCCGTCGCCGGCCTGTTAAATCTTTTTTTCCTGTACCGCTTTACGGGAATTTTGCCCCAGGTCGGAAGCATGTTTGTAAAGCCCCTTGTGGCGTCGGCCGGAATGGGCTTTATTTGCTTTGGCATTTACTATCTCGCGGCGTTGCACGCATCAAATTCTGTTGCCACTATTGCCGCTTTGCTGTCCGGCGGTATCGCGTATTTGATTTTAATGGTTCTCATAAGAGGATTTAAACCCCGGGATGTTGCGGCTTTGCCTCTGCCCAGAGGCATCCGCAGATTGCTTGGGTCGTAGAGGGCCGGAGCGCAACTAAAAAAGAAAGAGGCTTTATATGAAAATAATTTTTATGGGGACGCCGGCTTTTGCGGTGCCCAGCTTAAAAGCACTAATTGAGAGTCATGAGGTGGTGGCCGTTTGCACCCAGCCAGACCGGCCGGCCGGCCGCGGGCATAAGCTGCAACCAAGCCCGGTAAAAATCGTGGCCGAAGAGTACGGTATTCCCGTATTGCAGCCTGAAACCCTTAAAAAATGGGGGGCCGCGCGTTGCGACGAGGGCACAGAGCCTTGCGCAAATGAAGCCCGCTCCCGGTTAAAAGCCTTCGGCGCGGATGCTTTTGTTGTGGCGGCATACGGCCTGCTGCTGCCTAAGGGTGTTCTAAATATGCCGCCTCACGGCTGCATAAACGTACATGCCTCCCTTTTGCCAAAATATCGCGGTGCGTCTCCCATTCATGCCGCATTATTAAACGGCGATGCCGAAACCGGAATCACCATTATGCACATGGACGTGGGCATAGACACCGGCGACATAGTTTTGGCAAAGTCCATCCCAATCATTGAATCCGACCGCCTCCCCACCCTTCATGACAAGCTGGCGGAGCTTGGCGGCGATTTAATCCTGGAGGCTCTGAGCCAAATAGAAAACGGCACTGCCACCCGCACCCCGCAGGACGAGGCGAAGTCAACCTATGCTCCGCTGATTCAAAAAACAGACGGCCATATAAGTTGGTCAAGCCCCACCGCCCAAATAATTAACCAATGCCGAGCACTGGACCCATGGCCGGGATGTTATGCTGTGTATGAAAACCAGCCCTTAAAAATATGGGCGGTCAAAGGAATTCAAGGCCTCTCATTAAAAAGCTTTAATATAGAATCGGCATCACCCGGCACGATTTTAGCCGCTGACCACACAAACGGCATTATAATAAAAACCGGGGACGGCGCGGCTTTAATAACCGAGCTGCAAGCCCACGGGGCAAAAAGAATGCCCGCTACAGATTATCTGCGCGGGCGCAAGCTTAGTGCTGGGGAAGTGCTTCTATAAGAGTGCGCAATTCATTTAACGCCGGTTTAAAATCAAAGCTTTCTATTTGGTCGGCGAGAGTGGCGGCCTCCGGAATCAAGCGGAGTTCATCCAGAAAATCCAGACATTTGACGCTTTTGGATTCCAATAAGGTCTTCAGTTGATTCAACAGCTCCCGAGCATCCTCTTTGGTCTTACCACCGGGAGGCCGCACGGGCTCCGGCACGGAAATGCCTTCGAGTACGCGGTTAAGTTCATTTTCCAAATCGGATAATTGGTCGGGCATTTTGCCCTCCGCTAGGGAATTTTCCACAGCCTTTGCGATTTGCGCCAGCGTGTTTTCGCCAATCAGCCCGGCCGAGCTTTTTAAGGTATGCGCTAATCTGTGGGCGGTCTTAACATCGCCTGTCTCTAGGGCCTGGATTATGTCCGGGAGAGTTTTTTTATGACTTTTCGCAAAGTTTATCCCCAGCTTTTTTATGACATCCGCGTTCTTTAGGAAATCATCAATGCCGTCTTTGGCTACGGGCGGTTGCTTGCGGATATACTTGGTTAAAACCTCGTTTAGGCGTGTTGTCTGTATAGGTTTTGAAATAAATTCGTCAAAGCCGCTTTTTAAGAATTCCTCTTCTTGGCCGACCACGGCATTTGCGGTAAGAGCCACGATGGGACGGTCATAATCCATAGCCCTCATCATGCGCATGGTTTCCGTGCCGTTTAGCCCGGGCATCAGATAATCCATAAACACAATGTCATAAACATTGCCCTGTCGGATTTTATTTATTGTGGCCTGTCCGCTTGTGCAAGTGTCTACGGAAAGGTCATAAAACGCAAGCAGGCCCTTTGCCACAAACAAATTGTCGTCCACATCGTCAACCACAAGAACCTTGCCGTGGGGCATGGGATTTGGCACAAATTTGAACCTTTGCGTAACCGGCCTCGATTCAAAGCTTTGAAGGGTGGATGCCAGCTCCTTGCCCAGCACTTCCGCGCCGCATGTTTTTTGCGGAATACGGACAATTACAGTTGTTCCCTTGCCGGCTTCGCTCTCAAAATCAATCTGCCCATTCATCATTTGCACTAAGCTGTATACGATGGGTACGCCCAATCCCGTGCCGCTGATAAAGCGTTCCTCCCGCTCATGAAAGCGTGAATATTCGCTGGTTTTTATGGCCTCCAGCTGCTCTTGGCTCATGCCGAAGCCTGTGTCCTGCACAGAAATAACCAGAGTTACATAGCCTTTCCGCTCTTTTTCGCATTTTAATCCCAGCAACACATAGCCGGACTCCGTATACTTAAAGGCATTAGAAATCAAATTGCTTATTATTTGCCTGATGCGCAGCGCGTCCCCTGTCAGCCGGATGGGCAAATTTTCATCTATTTTCACTTTAAAGGTGATATTTTTAGGCTCTAAATGTACCGTATGCAAATGCACTGCGTCTATGACCAGGCCCGCTATTTCGTATTCCTCTTCTATAACAGACATTTTCCCCGATTCGATTTTGGAAAAGTCTAAAATGTCGTTGACGATGCTCAACAGCATTTGGGCCGAATCATAAACTTTAGTAAAGGCTTCCTCCATATGCCTAGACAGGGCGGGGCTTCGCAGTTGAATCTCAGATATGCCCAAAACAGCGGTAATGGGCGTGCGGATTTCATGGCTCATCCGTGCCAAGAACCGCGATTTTGCCCTGTCGCTTTCCTCCACGACTTCAAGGCGTTTCATTTCAGCCATGGCGTTTTTCAGCTCTCGCAAGTCCAAGGTGTAACACAAAATCATGCTTTTGCCCTTGTACTGTATGCGAGCATAAATGCACTCGACGGGTACTAATTCCCCATCCTTTAGCTGATGCATCCACTCAAAACGGGCATAACCCTCCTGGAATGCTTTTTTTGCGTACATAACGGCTTTTTCCGGAGTAGGCGTGCCGCATGGCTGAAGCTCTGGCGAAAAGGAATAAAGATTTTCAACCACCTCTTGTGGGTCATCCACCTTAAAAAGCTCTTTGGTCTGCTTATTGGCGAAAAACAAATTGGTATCATCGCCAAATATGCCAATAACATAGGGCGAGGAGTCTATAATCGCTTGATTGAGCTCACGGGTATCGCGCTCTATTTCCAGTGCCTCCTTCATGGCGGCCTCTTGCTCGTTCCGGATTAAAGCGTTGGCAAACATCAGGCCGGCCGAGGCAAGCATTTCCATTTCGCCGTCGGTGAATACGCGCTCCCGGTGGCAGTCCGTGACACTTAAAGAACCAAAGGACTCATTATTCACCAAAAGCGGCACCGACGCTAAGGATTTCATGCCATGCTCGGCCATAAAAGCCGCGTTTTCGGGGTGCTCTTCAGAAACGGCACGGTTTATTCTTTCGCCACGGTTAAGTGTTTCAAGCCATCCCGGCCTGGAGCTGTAGGGGAAATGCATACCCAAGGCACCTAATATTTTGGCCTCATCCCCATAACTCAACCAGTTATGCCGAAGGACAAAATGAAGCTCGCCGTCAATTATTTCGTCTCTCCAAAGATGGACACGGTCCGCGCCCACGCTTCTGCCGACGATTTCCATACCCTTAAGAATTGCCGCCATGGGGTCGTCATTGGAAGTAAGCAAAATCTGTGCCGCCTGATTAATTGTCCCCAGCATGTTCTCGCGATATTTGAGAGCTTCCCGGGACAGCTTAATGGTTCGTGCCAAATCTCCGATTTCATCGTTGCGCTCCAAGCCAAAAAGCTCCGCGTGTTCGGTTATGTCCGCCGTGCTTTGGGTCAGCCTGTATAAGGGGACGAGTGCCATATTACGTATCAACAGATTCCCTATCACAACGGATATAATCAAAACGGCAAAAACGGCAATAATCATAGGCAAATAGAACGAGTCAAGGACGCCGGCATGACGCGAAAGCACAACAATAGACCAATCCGTCCCAATAATCGGCGCGATGCTGGCATACCGGTACACGCCCTCCAAAGAGATGGCGGTGTGGGTGTATATGCCGGGCTGAAAGATGCCATGAGTCATCATTTGCAAATGACGGTTAATACCGTAGGCCAGCAACGGGTTGTAGTCCGCCTCCGGTATGGAGGGAAGAGTCGCCATGCCAACATCGTCCAGCACAGCCAGAAGCTCGGCACTGTCCATACGGACATTACCGTTGCGGTCAATGATATAGCCCCTCTTATTATCTGCGTCAAAATCGCCAAAGATGGAGTCAAACACGCCGTCAAATCTGGTGCCGGTGGTAACAACCCCAACAAAACGGCCTTGATAATACATCCTGTGGTTAGACCATATGTAAAGCTCCCCGCCAATTTCCCGGGTGCGCTGGATATTGATTATAAAGGGCATTTCCGCATCTCGGGTATCAAAAAACCATTGAGCCTCGGGACGATAGTAACGAACAATACCCCATGAATGAAATTCCTCAAAGGAGAGATTTACGTCGAAAGTATATGCCTGTAAGGTTTCATATGACGTAAACATCATGTATACACCCGGCACAAAAACCGTGTAGCCCATGATTTCATAAAAGGCTATGGCTTTGTTTTCCAAGGCCTCCGTGCCGGCAAGCCATCGGGATATGGTTGTGGAGCGTGAAATCTGCTGCATCAAAACAAAATGCGGACTGGTGCTGATTTGGAAATTCGCCGCCGCCTCAATTGAATACTGCCGCGCCAGCCTCCGGGCGAAATCATCTGAAACAGCACTTGTTATGCGGCTGACCATTACCATCAATAAAACCAATGCAAACACGGGAATACCAAAGTACAATATTCCCGCGCGAAAAGCGAGCCGATTCTTATAACGGTGAGATACTTTTTCCCCAAACTTTGCCATTCGTTTCCTCCACCAATGATTTTTTATCTAAAGAATGGCAACGGGTCAATGGCAACGCCGTTTCTGCGTATTTCGAAGTGGAGGTGGTTGCCAGTGGACATGCCGGTAGTCCCCACATCGGCGATATGCTGGCCTCGGGTTACACGTTCGCCCTGGGTTACGCGGTTGCGGGAATTGTGAGCGTACAGAGTGCTATAGCCGTTGCCGTGGTCTATGATTACGGTGAGGCCATATCCGCCACTCCAGCCTGCCAGCCGTACGATTCCATCTGCGGCGGCGTTGATTCTGGTGCCGGCGGGTGCGGGCACGTCAACACCGGAGTGATGCTCGGTTCGCCCGGTGATGGGGCTTGTGCGGGAGCCAAAGGGGCTGGATATGTTGGCTGCGATGGGCGGGCGGGCCGGAATGGGCCACGCAAATTGCCCGTCCCAATTAATCTCCGCCAATTCAGCCGCGCGGGCGGCCTCCTGCTGGCGTCGCAGCTCGTCGCGTCGTCGCCGGTCTGCTTCGGCTACCTCGGCGCGGTATTGCGTCTGCGCCAAACCAAACTCTACATTGATGGCATGAGCTTCCGCCTCCAAAATAGCCACAAGTGCTTCCAGCTGCTCCGCGTCTGCGGCCAGCTCGTTAAACCATATTTCGCGCTCCGCATACAGCCGCCTAAATTCGTCATAAGCCGCGGTTTCCCGCCGGTGAAGCTCTCCTAATATATTATACTCCCGCGATAATTGCTCCAAGGTCGAGGAAACGCGGTTTTCGGCGTCTTGCATCCGGGCCAGTCTGTTTCTGTCCGCGTTGTAAATGGCCGCTACATATTCCAAGCGCATAAAAAAATCCAAAAAATTTTCCGCTTGAAGCAATATTGCTACATGACCTATCGGCCCGGCCTCGTACATGGCCCGAAGCCGTGCGCGGAACACCTCGTTTTGCAAATCCAAATCCGCGTGTGCCGCGGCCAAGTCCGCCATGGTGTCGGCAATTCTAACCTCCGTCTCCAAGGTTGAAACATCCACGGCCTCCAAGACCGCCAGCGCGTCCGCCATCTGCTGGTCAAGTGCCTGCATCTGCGCCATAACGCCATACATTTCGGCATATGTACCCTCCAGCAAATTCTGCTGCTCACGAACATCCTGCCTCGCCTGCTCCTGCTGCAGCTGCAAATCCCGCAGCCTGTCCCGGGTGGCCTGGCTTGCCGCATCAACACGGACGAGCGGCAAAAGCGGCAGTAAAAGTAATAATGCCATTAACGGTGCGATAATTTTCCAACTAAATTTTCCCCTCATTAAAATGCTCCTTTCACGGCAAGTTACACTTTCAAATGCTTTTTAACAGACCAGCTTGAGCCCAGCAGCCCGATAACCGTACCCAAGATAAGGGCAAGCGGAAGCACGTACATAAAGATGTCGTCCTCCGGTAAAAAGGAAAGGAAGGGAAGCTGCGGAATCGCGCCAACCGCGCCAACAATGCGTCCATAAACCAGCCATATGATTGTGGCTGGAATCGCCCCTCCGATAAGGCCGATGAGCATTCCCTCAATGACGAAGGGCCAGCGGATGAACCAGTCTGTCGCGCCCACGTATTTCATGATATTGATTTCGGTTTGGCGGGCGTTTACGGTAATTCTGATGGTATTGGTGATTATTATAATGGAAATCAGCCCCAGCATAAGGACCAATGACGCCGAGGTTATTTGAACAACGGTAGACAAGGTCGTAAGCATCCCGGCGATATCCTCGTCCTGACGAATGCGGTCAATTCCGTAGGGCCGCAGGTTTTCCAGGGCGCGCACGACATCGCCTTGGAACGCCAAATCTGTGACTTCAATTTCAAAAGCATTGGGAAAGGGATTGTCCAACGTCAGGCCATAGAGAAGTGCGTCGTCATCAATCCAATCTCGAAAGCTCTCCAACGCTTCCTCCCGCGAAACGAACCGGGCGGAATCCACATGGGTAATGGCGTTGATTCTGTCCTCAAGCCGCTCTATGCCCATGGCCCCCACATTGTCGTCTATGAAAACAACCAGCCCCACGGTTTCTTCCAGATGCCGGATGTTATATTCCACGTTCGCGCCGATGATATAAAAAATCGCCACGATGGATATTGACGAAGCCACAGCAAAGATAGACGCCGCAGACATCAGCCTGTTTACGATAAGACTCCTTAGGGCCTCACGGATATAGTATTTAATCGTCCTGGGTCTCATCGCCGTAACCTTCCTCTATATATTCTTCAAGCTCTTCCTCAATTTCTTCCTCTTGGTAATTGCCCTGCCATTCCGCGCCGCGCACGGCAATATCCCGCACCAGCTCGCCGTTTTTTAAGGCGATTACGCGCTTTTGCATGTCGTCTACGATATCGTGGGCATGGGTTGCCACCACGACGGTTGTGCCGCGGTCGTTGATGTCCTCCAGTAGGGTCATGATTTCCCACGCGGTGTCCGGGTCGAGGTTACCCGTGGGCTCGTCGGCTATAAGAATGGGCGGCTTGTTGACTATGGCGCGGGCAAGAGCCGTGCGTTGCTGCTCGCCGCCGGAAAGCTGATTCGGATACGCCTTGGCCTTTTTCGCAAGACCAACCAGAGCCAGAACCTGGGGCACCGCCCTACGGATTTCCCTTGTGGAGGCTTGGACAATTTGCATCGCAAAAGCCACGTTTTCGAAAACGGTTTTATTTTTCAGCAAACGGAAGTCCTGAAAAACCACACCCATTTTGCGGCGGTAATAGGGCAGACGGCGATGCTTTATTTTGCCGATATCCTGCCCGTCAACGATGATTTTCCCGCTGGAGGGCTCAATTTCTTTTAGCAGAAGCCGAATCAGGCTGGACTTCCCCGAGCCGCTTGAGCCCACGACAAACACAAATTCACCCTTTTCGATGAACAGATTGCAATCGCAAAGGCCCCTCGCCCCGTTTTCGTAAATTTTGCTTACATTGGATATTTCAATCATGTACTGCCCCTTACAAAAGTAATCCGGCTTCAAGACGTTGGCGGAAGCCCCACCCGCGTGTCAGCGGTGCTAAAAAGCTTGCTTTTCGCGGTATTGCATGTAGCGATTTACCATCAGCGTGATTTTAAAGGTGATGGCGTCAGTGAATTTGCGGAGGTCAAGGCGGGTCAGCTTTTGAAGCTTGTCCAGCCTGTAAACCAGAGTGTTGCGATGAATAAATAATTCCCGTGATGTCTCGGAAACATTAAGGTCGTTCTCAAAGAATTTTGTCACCGTTACGAACATTTCCTCGTCAATGTCGTCAATGCTGAAGCCTTGCAGCATCTCATTTATAAAAATACGGCATAGCGGCAGGGGCAGCTGATAAATCAAGCGGCCGATTCCAAGGCGTTCGTAGTTTACGATTTGCTTCTCTGCCTCGAAAATCTTGCCCACTTCCTGGGCCAGCCGCGCCTCCTTAAAGCTGGAGGATACATTTTTTAAGTCGCTCACCACCGCGCCAATGGCTACATATACCCAATTCATCGCCTCTGTGCTGAGGGTATCCACGATGTTTTTGGCGATGCCCTCAATATCTTCCATGCCGTCGCGGTCGTGAAGCTCTTTTACTAAAATTATACTGGTTTCGTCCACCGCCGTTACAAAATCCTTCTGGCGGTCCGGGAAAATTCCGCGCAAAATTTCCACCGCGCCCATATCTGTGTCAACCTTGGTTTCCACCAAAAATACTACACGGCGGACACTGTTTTCAATGCGCAGCTTTTTGGCTCGGCTGTAAATGTCCACCAAAAGCAAATTGTCCAGCAGCAGATTTTTTATAAAATTATCCCGGTCAAACCGCTCCTTGTAGGCCATCATCAGGGCCTGTATATGAAACGCTGCCAGCTTGCCCACCCGGAAAGCATCCTCGTCGTCGCCGCGCACCACCAAGATATACTCCGGGATGCCATTGTCCATCACCTTAAAATACTGGTTACCCTGAATCATCTGGTTCTCCGCCGGCGAGCTTATTACACTGTCCACAAAGGTCAGTGATGCTTGGCTGGCCTCCGTCTCGGTTGTGGCCGCAAGCTTCCCCTCCCGGTCAATTACCGCAATCTCCTTGCGGGTGATGCTTTTTAAACCGTCTACCGTGCTTTGCAAAATTTGATTGGATATCACGGGCGGCCTCCCTTTTTTTGCAATTTTGAAAGAAATCTAGTTTATACGCCATATTGTATCATGTTTGACATTTTCTTAGCAAGTATTGCCTCAAAGTTTACCCCAAAGCGTGGGTCTGTCCCCGCCTCAAATGTGAGCTTGATGCAATCCGCCGCAAATTTTACGGCGGATTCCGTTCCGTTTGATAAGTCCGCGCCGTTCATTAACGCGGCCAAGAGCGCGCTTGCGAAAACGTCGCCCGTGCCCGGATACTGCTGCGGAACCCGTTCCGCCATGGCGTAACGCACCACTGTGCCGTCATATGCGGCCGCGCCCAGCTCCTTTTCGCTAAAATACACCCCCGTCAGGACAATTTGCCTGCTTTCGCCTCCCAGCGAAGCAAGCTTTTTTATTGTGCTTTCGATGTATTCCCTTGTATACGGGCCCTCGCGGTAAGACTCGTTTATCAGGAGCGCGGCCTCGGTCATATTGGGTGTAATCAAATCCGCCATACGGCACAGCTTTGCCATTTCCCCCGGAAAGTTTTGCGAAAACGTCTTATATAGCTTTCCGTTGTCACCCATCACCGGGTCTACCAGCACCACTGTTTCAGGCCGCCGAAACATTTTTATAAAAACCTCTAAAATTTCCACTTGCTCCGTTGAGCCCAAAAACCCGCTGTACAGCGCGTCAAATTCAAGCCCCAGGCTTTGCCAGTGTTTGGCAATAGGCAGAATATCCTCCGTCAAATCCCTGTATGTAAACCCGTCGAACCCGCCTGTGTGCGTAGAAAGAACCGCCGTTGGTACAACCGAGCAATTCACCCCCGCCGCAGAAAGAATCGGCAACGCCACAGTAAGCGAGCACCGCCCAAAGCAGGAAATGTCATGAATTGCCGCAGCTTTTTTGAATGTTTTCATTTTCGTCACTCCAGCAAAAAATTATTTTAGCACGAGTCTAAGATTTTGTCATGCATGTGGCAAGTATGCTATAATTCCGCCATGAAAACAATAGAAATCTTAGACATACCCTTTGCGGCGGTGACGCAGCATGAAGCCCTTGACCTTTTGGAAAACTGGCTTGATTCCGCGCAAAACCACATAATAGTAACGCCAAACCCAGAAGGGGTAATGCAGGCGCGGCGTAACAGAGAGTTTGCCAATGCGTTAAAAGGCGCGGATTTATCCCTTGCGGACGGAACGGGAATAATTCTGGCGTCGTATTTAACAAAAAAACGTCTCCCCGAACGGGTGCGCGGAGTAGATGTGATTTTCGCGTTGCTTGAACGCCTTTCGAAAAAAGGGCGAGCTTTCACGGCGTATTTTTTGGGTGGGACACCAGGTGTGGCGGCATCCGCTAAATCCAAAATGGAAAGCCGTTTTCCCGGCCTGACAGTCACAGGCTGCCATCACGGTTTTTTTTCCGAATCCGACGAGGCGAAAATTCTGGATGAAATAAACTCCCTCTCGCCGGATATCCTGTTAGTATGTACGGGAATGCCCCGGGCGGAAATTTGGGCGGCACGTCACAGACAAATAAATACCCGGCTAACATTGTGTTTGGGCGGCACAATGGATATCATGTGTGGCAAAGTAAAGCTCGCCCCGCCGCTTCTGCGAAAGCTGGGCCTGGAATGGCTGTTTAGGCTGGTGTGCCAGCCCAGCCGCTTCAGGCGAATGCTGGACATACCGCGCTTTATACTAGCGACCGTGAAAATTGGAGTGAGCCAATGAATAATTCTCGTTTCTCAAGTCTCAAGTCTCAATTTAAAAAACAAACCCTCTGGGATTATTTCCTCATATCCGTCGGGACGATGCTGCTTGCCTATGCGATTATAGCGTTTTGGGCTCAATGGGGCTTGGTAACGGGCGGGCTTTCCGGGCTTGCGATTATTATTGAGGATTTTTCCGATGAGCTTGGGGTTCATGTCCCCATTTGGTTCACCAACTTCGCGCTTAACGTGCCGCTGCTGGTTATCGGCTATCGGGTTATTCCCGTGCGATACTTTGTGCGGACGGTTTATGCGTCTATGTTTTTGGTTTTCGCGCTGTGGGTGGCGGAGTTTCTGCCCGTGCCTGATGCGGATATGCTGCTGGCTTCAGTATTTGGCGGGGTTGTGGCCGGGCTTGGCCTGGGGCTCGTGTTCCGCACCATGGCAACCACCGGCGGAAGCACCCTCGCCGCCGAAATTTTAAAGCGCAAATTTTTTAAGCACCTGTCCTTGGCTACGGTGCTTTTTGCCGTGGATACCACTATTGTTGTAATGGGGATGCTGGTCTTTGGGCCCATTAACACCATGTATGCCGTAATTGGAATTTTCGTGTGCTCAAAGATTTCCGACGCGATTATGCAGGGAATGCATTTTTCAAAGGCGGCGTTTATCATTTCCAAGGATTCGGAGGCCATATCGGAGGCCATTCTGCGGGATATGAACCGCGGCTGCACCGCGCTGGACAGCCACGGCGTGTTTACAAAAACTCCTCAAACCATGCTTTTGTGTGTTGTTCCGGCAAAGCAAATCATACACTTGAAGGACATTGTATACTCGCTAGACGAAAAGGCCTTTGTAATCGTGGCCGACGTACGTGAGGTGCTGGGCGAGGGATTTAAAACAGGGAAGGAAGAAAAATAATGATACGTAATACTTCGATAAGGGAAATGATGCTTCTTCTTCCCGCTCTGATAATAGCCTTTACCATCCACGAGCTGTGCCACGGGCTGGCGGCCTACGCGCTGGGGGACTCCACCGCCAAAAAAGACGGGCGGCTTTCCCTTAACCCAATCCGGCACATCGACCCTCTTGGGCTGCTTTTTATTATGCTTGTTGGCTTCGGCTGGGCCAAGCCCGTAATAATCAATCCCGCAAACCTAAAAAATCCCAAGGTTGATATGGCCTTGATTGCGTTTTCCGGGCCATTGTCAAACTTTATTATGGCCTTCCTTTCTTTACTGATTGCTTATCCGCTTTTTATCCTTGCGCCGGGCTTGCCTATGTACGTTGTAAACGTAATATTCACATTTGCGCGGATAAACATTGTGCTGGGTATTTTTAACATGCTTCCCGTTCCTCCGCTGGACGGCTCAAAGGTTATTGCCGGGCTGCTGCCCGACAGCGTTTACAGGTCACTGCCGCCCGCCGGCAATTACGGGATGCTCCTTCTGCTGATTCTTATGCTTACCGGTGTCACCAGTACTGTTATCTTCCCTATAATTAACACGGTTTTTGAGGCGTTTATTTTGATTGTGGTTCGATTTTATGATTTGCTGAATATTATATAGTTGTGCTAACCACGAAAAACACCACGGGGGATAATATGCTAATCGTACAAAAATACGGCGGCACATCGGTGGCCAATGCCGAACGTATAAACAACGCGGCATGTCGTATAACCGATGCCTACCGCGCGGGAAACAGGGTAATCGTGGTGGTTTCGGCACAGGGAAGCATGACGGACAGCTTATTGGAAAAAGCCCGGGAGGTGAACCCGGAGGCCGGCAAGCGGGAGCTGGATATGCTCCTGAGTACGGGGGAGCAGCAATCCGCCGCTCTAATGGCCATGGCCATCCAAAGGCTGGGATATTCTGCGGTGTCGCTGAACGCGGCTCAGGTTGGCATCGAATCCACAAGCCTTTACGGCAACGCGCAAATTAAAAATGTTAAAACCAAGCGAATTTCCCACGAGCTTGAACGCGGAAACATTGTTATCGTGACGGGCTTTCAAGGGGTGAACCGCTTTGATGATATCACGACCCTTGGGCGGGGGGCGTCGGATACGACGGCGGTTGCACTGGCGGCGGTTTTTGGCGCGGGGGTGTGCGAAATCTGCACCGATGTTGATGGCATATACACCGCCGACCCGCGAATAGTCACCACGGCGCGAAAGCTAAAGGAAATCGGCTACGAAGCCATGCTGGAGCTTACGGCCTCGGGTTTGCAAAAGCCGCACAACCGGGCGGTTGAGATGGCCAAGCGGTTTGGGGTGAGACTGCTGGTGCGCTCCAGCTTTTCCGACGCGCCCGGCACATGGATTAAGGAGGACTCTGATGTGGAGCAATTGTCTGTAAGCGGGCTGGTTGTGGACAGAGACGTTGCCCGGGTAAGCGTAACCGGGCTGGCCGACAAACCGGGCACGGCGTTTAATGTATTTTCGAAGCTGGCCAGGGAAGGGATTTCCGCAGGTATGATTTTGCAGTCGGCAGTTTTTGGCGAGGACATCAGCTTTACGGTTCGCAAGCGGGATTTGGCAAAGACCGGCGAAGTCCTTGAGGCCAATAAAGAAAACATCGGCTACGATAAGCTGGCCACCGACGAAAATTTGGCAAAGCTTACAGTCGTGGGCGCGGGCATGGCCTCAAATTCCGGCGTGGCGGCGGCTCTGTTTGAAGCCCTCTACGATAATGGCGTGAATATTCATATGATTTCCACGTCGGAAATCAAAATCCAAGTGCTGGTAGACCACAGGGAAGTGGGCAAAGCCACCAAGGCCGTTCATGATAAATTTGAATTGCTTCTTGAAAGTGAGGCTTAAATGAAAATTGCAATCGTAGGCGCGTCGGGAATGGTGGGGCGTTTGTTTATAAAGATTTTAGAGGAGAGGCATGTGCCCGCCGACGAGCTGTTTTTATTTGCGTCGGCGCGTTCTGCGGGGCAGAAGCTGACCTTCCACGGGAAAGAATTAACTATCGAAGAGCTGACCCCCTCCGTTTTTGACGGACGGGGTATTAATTTTGCTTTATTCGCCGTAAGCGGTGAGCTTAGCCGGAAATACGCGCCCATTGCCGTAAAGGCCGGATGCGTGGTTGTGGACAATTCCAGCGCGTGGCGGATGGACGAGGCCGTGCCGCTGATTGTGCCGGAGGTCAACGGGTGCGACTTGGCAGGGCACAAGGGGATTATCGCCAATCCCAACTGCTGTGCCGCGCCCGCCGTTGTGGCGTTGAAGCCTTTGCTTGATGCCTACGGCTTAAAGCGCGTGGTGATTTCTACATATCAATCCGTATCCGGCGCAGGGGTCGGGGGAATGACGGATTTGGAAAACACCGCAAAGGGCGGCGGGCCAAGGTTGTTTCCGCATCCCATCGCTTTTAATTTAATCCCCCACATCGACCGGTTTCACGACGACGGCTACACCGGCGAGGAAAAAAAGATTATGGCCGAGGTGCGCAAAATTTTGCATTTGCCGGAGCTGGCCATTACGGCCACTGCCGTGCGTGTACCCGTAAGAGTCGGTCATTCCCTTTCGATTAACGCCACACTGGACAGTGAATTTGAGCTTTCGGACATCCGCGCCCTATTTGAAGCCGCGCCCGGAGTGGTTTTGTCTGACGACCCGGCAAGTAATCTTTACCCCATGCCCATTGCCGCCGCCGGAACAGACTATGTATTCGTTGGACGCCTCCGCCGCGACTCCAGCTTTCCCAACAGCCTGAACATGTGGGTTTGCGCCGACAACACCCGCAAGGGCGCGGCCGCAAATGCCGTTCAAATACTATGCAGGCTCATCACATGAACATGAGCCGTCACGGAAATGCTATACTGGATTTTTCCTTAGAAAAAAGTTATTATACCAGCGGCATACATAATGCCCCGGCTGAACGTACATTTTGGTGGAAATACTTCTAAATAAAAAATTTCAGGAGGCATGGCATGGGAACATTAGGACTGGACAACGAACGCGGGCTGTTTTTGGGAATCGACTTCGGCACAACAAACTCCGTGGTAAGCATCTATAATTTTGCGGGGGGGGAAGCGCAAACGATTCCTATTGACGGGTCGAATATCTTCCCCACGGCGATTCAGTTTGAATCCGACCCGGAAGACGAGAACAAGCTGTCGCGCATTTTTGGTGTACAAGCCAAGGAGGCGGCGATTATTTACCCGCTGTCAACGGTTTTAAGCATCAAGCGATACCTGGGAAGCGACCAAAAGCTTACCGTGATAATCGACGATAAGGAGTTCCAATTTACCCCCGAGCAAATCGCCGGTGAAATCTTGGGCTATCTCAAGCAAAAGGCCGACGAGTACGCACAGGAGGAATTGGGCATCAGTGGCGAGTTTTCCGGCTGCGTAATTACCGTGCCGGCCAACTCCACGGACAAGCAGAAAAAAATGACCAAGGACGCGGCGGTGCTGGCGGGCTTTGACCCGGAGAATATCTATTTGCGGCTGGAGCCTGCGGCCTCGGCGATTTCCTATGCAGTAAACGAGGAGTCCAACAAAAAAGTGCTGGTATACGACTTCGGCGGCGGCACCTTTGACGCCTGCGTATTGGAAATCAAAGCCGAAGAGGCCGGAGAGCCCACGATTTCGATAACAAGCACCTATGGCGACAATAATCTGGGCGGCAACGATGTTGATAAAATTATCATGGATATCGTATACGAGGAATTCAAAAAGCTGACTGGCGAAGAAATTGACCTTTTCGACGAGGACGCCGACGACGGTGTTTCCAAGCGGCAGAAAAAAGTCGCGCTGGTGCGTTTGCAACAGGCGGCCACACAGGCCAAGGAACGCCTAAGCCAAACCAAGTCCACAAAAGTGACCCTTGCGCCGCTGATTCAAGAGCCGCGCATCGTGAATATAAACATGGAAATCACCCGGGAGCAATTTTTAACTCATAAGCGGGTGAATCCCCTCGGTGACAGCCAGGAAGCGTATGAAAAATTCCGCGATAAAAGCGTAAGCGACCTTGTGGATGAGACTTTAACATGTGTAAGCCACTGCCTTGAAGCGGGCGGCCTTACCGAAAAAGATATCGACGAAATTTTCCTCGTGGGAGGAAGTTCTTCTATATTATATGTAGGGGAAAAAATCACCGAGAGGTTTGGCAAGGAGCCTTTCAAATCCCGCATCAGCCCCGCGCTAAGCATTTCTCAGGGCGCGGCGTACTATTGCAATATGATTATGATGCCCACGGTTCGCGGGCCCGTGGTTCAGGAGCGCACAATTCACCCCCTTGGCTTGGAAATCGCGGGGCGCAGATTCATGGAAATCGTGTCTGCCGGGCAGGATATTCCCAAGGACGGCTTAACCATCGACGCCTCCGAGCCTCTTATGACCAATTTCGACAATGTCACCAGCATGGCCATAGTCGTATACGAAAACACCATGCCCGCCCCCGCAGGCAAGGACAAGCATATCAATGTCAACCGGGAGGGCATGAAACGTCTCGCCGGAACATCGCTGCGAGGCATCCCTCAAGGGCCCCGGGGTCAGGAAAAGGTCAAGGTAATTTTTCATATAGGACAGGACAACATGCTGCGCGTTACGGCCCGGAGCCTGTCTACGGACGGTGTTGTAACGGAGCTTGCAGTAGATGAGCTATATCAATAATTTGCGTGTCTTGGGGCTTCAGCCCCATTGGAATGGGGCATAGGCGTGAAGCGTAACGAACAAAGACTGGCTCTTTGGGAAAAATGGAAAGCATTTGAAAATACGGCATCAATGTTTGAGCCCTTAAAGCGGGCCGCCTGCGACCAAATGGTAGCGGACGCGGTTCGCTTTTCGCGGCTTGGCAGCAGTGACGAGGGGCTCTACACACATCTTGTGGAGCTGATGGCAGTCTATCGCCGTGTGGAGGAGCTGGCTACGGGATGTCAGCCGGGAAATCCAGCCATTAAAGCGTTGGTTATGGGAATCTGTGAGGTTTTGACATCTCGGGTGCGGCAGTTTGACGAGGTGAACGAACCCGAAAACCCCATAACCGCCGAAAAAAACGAAATCATCGGCCAAGGCGTGGCGTTGGTAAGCAAGCAAGCCGACGACCAAGTCCGGCGGTTTGCGAGCCTGCAAGAGGGTATCTCACCGGGCTGGCATGGCGAAATTCACGAGCTGTTTTCGCACTACAACGACGGGCTGAAATTTTGTCTGGCGCGGCTGGATGATATCCGTGTGCGTAAAGCGGCGAAGCTCTACATGGAGCTTATTGAGAAGGAATGGGAAGAGCTTGGCAATATTATTAATGTCCCCGCTCTGGAAGAGGCCAAAAGCGAGAGCATAACCATAGTAATTTTAGACGCTCTGCGAGAGGCTCATCAGCAAACGGGGCTTGTAATAGAAGCTTTCCAAAAGCTGCTGCTGCTCCCTCCGGCATTTCCCGCGCCCGGCCGCCCCTTCGACGAGTTTGAAGCGGTCATTAACGAAGCTTTGGGTGGCTCAACGCCCTCAATCGGGGCCGCCCAAGAGTTTCTTTCCGCACTTACAGACGAAATAACAGCCCTGTTCGAAGGGCTGAATATGGAATATATGAAAGCGGCATACAGGCTTAAGCGCACCATCAGCGAGGCGGTTTTGCTGGCGGAGGAAGTTGCCGCTGTCTTTGGTGAAACACTAAAAAATTTGCCGGACGTGTCTTTGGAAGCCGCCGCCGAGCCAACCGAGCGTGATATTTTATCCGGAATTTCCGAAACCATAGAAATAAAAATATCCAGCCTCAAGGAAAGCACCCAAGATTTTAACAGACAGGGCCTGGACATGGTTCGCGCTCTGACGGCCGAAACCGCTTCCCCCTCCGATGAGGAGCTGACAGCCGTTCTCGGCGAGGCGAAAACAATGTGGACAAGCTCCCCCCCCGAAGAAAACGGCATCGACAGTTTTTTTGATATGGCTCTGCACGGGGAGGCTTTCGCACTTTGCCACGAGTGCATCAGCAAGCGGATATCCGAATATTTCGAAAACGCGAAAAAAACAAAGCTGCGGTTTAAGCAAGAGGTCTTGCTGTACGAAGTGTGTACCTATGAAGAAATCCTTATCCACAGCGTGTCGCGCTTGCGCACATCCGCAAATCAGCCCGTGGCGGACGCGGCGGCCTTATTGGATAAAACCTTCCGCGATTTGGAAATCATTCTCAAAAAAAATAATATTACCGTTATTAAGCCCGAGCCGCATCAGCCCTTCGACGCGAAGGAGCACGAGGTCTTAGTCGCCGAAAAACAAGACGGATTCGAGCGCGGCGAAATCATAAAGCTTGTAACCGCCGGATACCGGCAGGACGACCAGATTATTCTGCGGGCAAATGTAATAGCAGCCAGATAACATCTGGATGTAACACCGATGAAATGCAGTGCGTGGCCAAGTACACGTCTCGAAGCCGGAGGTTTTACGTGAATTGGAAGAAATACAAGTCTCTTGACCCAGCCGCCAAGCGCGATGAAGCCTATTACGTCATAGGGCTGGATGTGGGAAACGACTCCTCGGCCATAGCGTTTTACAATTTGGCCGACGACGCCCCCGAGGCCATTGATTTAAGCGGCGGATACGGCAAGCCCTCGATTCCCACGGTAATGCAATATGTGCCCGAAACCAAGGAATGGGTATTTGGCGAGTACGCCGTGCTAAACAAGGGCGTGGGCACGGTTTTTGCCGACCTTACGGCGCGGCTTGGCCGTTTTGATTATATCGACGTTGACGGACGCTCTTTAAGCGTGGCAAGTGTGCTGGCCATGTTTATAAAGGAGCTTTTGGGTAATGTCAAAAATATCAATCCACGAGCAGAAATCGTGGGTATTGTTGTGTCTGTGCCGGCCTATTTCAGCGAGCAGGCCCATGAGGAATTTCTAAAAGTTTTTAAGCTGGCCGGATACGAAAAAGAGCTTATAGCCTTTATTCCCGACAGGGAATGTGTGCTGGCGCGTAATTACCGCAAGCCTCCAGACGCACCCGAATGCGCCTTGATTCTCGACTTCGGCAGCCGTGAGCTTCGCGGCGGCCTTTACCATGTGAAGCCCGCCACCGAGGGCGAGGAGCTTGTTGTCGTCAGCATGTCCTCTGTTTTTGATGACGCAATCGGCATGGCCGCCCTCAACGACGATGTCAGCGACTTATTTGAGTCATTTTTAAAAGAGGGCGCGGTTACGGAGGCTGCCCTGCGTGAACATATTCCCGCGTTTACTTATCAGCACAAGGATATCCTTTTTCAAAAAAACATCCGCACCAAGCCCCTGAAGCTTTATTATAATTTTGCTTATCCCCCGGTTCAGCACACCCTCACCTACGACCGAGTGGAAGACTTGCTAAAACCCTACGCTCAGCGGTTTAATCAGTTTATCCGTGATGTGCTGGAGAAGAGCCTTTACGAGCAGAAAATCTCACCTGCCAACGTGGACGCGGTGCTGTGTGTGGGAGGCGGCTTTGATATGCTGTGGGCGAAAGAGGCCGTTAGCGGAATCTTTGATAAAAGCAAAATCAAATTTTTTAAGAATTCCAAGCTTGTTACAGCCGAAGGCGCGGCCTTAATCGCCGCCCACGCACTTGACCTCACCGGAACAACCTTGACCCTTGAGGACAAACATCAGCTAACCGGTGACATTGGTTTTGCCGACGGTGACAACTTCCTGACGCTGGTAGAGCGCAATGGCTTCTGGTGGCAGAAGTATCCCGCCAAGCTGCTTCTGGTAAACCGCCCCGTGGATGGCGATGTTGATTTGTTCCTTGAAGAACGCATCCCCGACCGCGAGGGTCGCAGCCTAGCCACTATGCGCCTCGATGGCCTCCCTGCCCGCCCAAAGGGCGTCACCCGCCTAGAGGTAAAACTAAGCTTCAATTCCAATGCCGAACTTACCGTCAATGTAAAAGACCGCGGTTTTGGCGATTTGTTCCCGCAGACGGATTATGTAAGGGAGTTTGCCATAAGTCTGGGTTAGTGCGTGTGTCGCTGGCTTCTTACGTGGGGAGCGTTTTGCCGGGCGGCTACTTCATGTATAATGGAGGGCGATGACAGGGGCTTCAGTTTTATTTGTAAATTTTTTCCTCCGCCGAAAATAAGATAATAAATGATTTCTAGGAAGTGATTTTCTGCGATTATGCGACGAGTGCGATTTTGCCCAGTCGCACGGTTTAGCCCTGTAATCACAAGGGTTAGCCTGCGACATTAATATGCCGATAAATAGTATAGAAAGCTGTCATTCACCCATAACGAGCAATATGTGGATAGTGTGGATAAATATGCTTGACACGTTCACGGACAAGACCTATATTCTTTCTAAAAATGAACATGCTTATTCAAAAAACCTAGGAATGAGCAAAAAAACGCAAGAAGTTATCCACAATTTCCGACGATTGTGGATAACTTTGTCTTAAAGCCTCATCACAAACTTGGAAATCGGCTAACTACACTAAAACGAAGGAGGAGAAAAATGAACAAAGTAGCAGAAAACGGAAGCTTGCAAAATGACAAAATTCTGATGGCTCAACGAGTCAAGGCGCGGATGTCCAACACAATAATGGGCAATGGACCATGCCGTTCTAAAGAGCAAACTTTTATGTCTTTTGTTTTGGATAACGTTAATATTATGGACAACCAAACGCTTGACGATTTTCGTGCGCTGATAAAGGAGTAGGTATAAACGGATGAAAAGGACAAAGCCGATGTACATGAACATAACGGCAAGGAATATCCAAGTTACGAGGCACCGTCGGACAAATCGCTTGTAGACAGTTTAGATTCGTTGAAAAGCTTGTTTGCAGTGTTTTGCGAAAAGTTGAGACTTGAAAGGACATCGTTTTCGGTTGACGAAGAAAAAATAATGGAAGCATATGTCCGCGTTGACCAACGCAAATTACATTACAAAATGTATCATAGGAGTACTGAGCTTAACGAACCCAAAGAGGCGGCTATTTTAGCTTTTTGGCTTTCTCGTTTTAAGCCTTTTGTTCGCAAATCGGATACGCAGTATTCTACGGGTAGTCATAACGAGCTTTTTTCGTTGTTTTTGGTTTCCGTGGTGGTTGCCAGCTACAGGAATATCCGTGAAATGGCAAAAATGCGCATACCGAAGAACATACAGCGTGATTTGCTTTATACCATAGCGAATCGCTCCACCACGTTTGATGATATGGCTTTAATGGTTGATTCACCTGCTCACGTTATGGTTGAGTCCGCATAATTATCGCTGTGTTGCATATACTCCAATTAGTGAAAAAGGGCGCGAGGTGGTGTGACATGGTAGGCAGTAAAAGCGCATCGAAAAAAAAATCTTTTCACGATATTGCGCTAGAAGGTGCGGAGTTGCTTGATGATGATGAAATAAGCTTTTTCCAAGAGCAAGTTGATGAAGAAAAAGAAAAAAGCAGGTTGTCATATGGCGAACGAAAAAAATTGGAGTCAGAGAAATCGGCTGTTTCTTAGGTCGCTTTTTTCTTACTCTCTTGCCGACAAAATACCACTTCACCATCAACGCAACATTTCTATGCGCCCAAGCTATTGAGAAATAGGCTTATCAGACGAAAAGAAAGCCCCTGCTCAATGCAAGGGGCTTTTGTAGTGGAAACGCGCCTTAGTTTTGGTCTTTGCTTGGTCTTTATTGTTGCTCGAAAGTGCTCGTTTTTACTTGCACCCACCAAAGGGCAATGCTCATAACGAAAACCATAACCGAAGCAGAAAAACGCCTGAATTGCAAAACATAGCGAAAAAAACGGACACATAATGCGTCCGTTTTTAAATCGCTTGAAGATGTTTATATGCGCATCGCCATTGCTCTCAATTAGCGTGTCTCGTACTTTTTCAAATTCACGGGATAAGGCGAGGAATTTGTCGTGGCTTGCGCGCTCGGATTCTAAATGCAATTGTGTATTTAAGAATCCAGACTGAAACATAATGTCATCAAGACGTTTCCATTGGTGATGACTAGCAGAGGTTTTACTTTTCGTACTTAACAACCCAACAAGCCTTTTGTAATCTTTGTCCAGTTCCTCGCATTTAATGGCTGTACGGTGCATTCGCCAAGCATAATCCCTAACCCCTTGTGCGCAATCAGTACAATCCTCTGCGTCTCCAGCACGAGCAGATTCTACAGCTGCATTGAATGCGTTTAGGTTCATTTGAAACGCATTGTCTTGTATTTTGCCGATGCTTGGAAGGTTTTTGTTTGCGGATAAAAAGTCATCATTGCCAGCGGTCTCTGACAAAAGTGTTTCCATGTTTCGCAAAAACGACACGGATTTTTCAGTTTCTCTGGCAACCAACGCAAAACCTCTGCCATGCGCACCCATTTTTATCACAAGTGCATTTAATTTTTCGGCTAAGGTCGCTCCCTCGTTTACAGCCTCGCGTAACGCTTCTGCTGATTGCAGTAATAGGCTTTGTGCTTCGCGTTTAATTTCATCTTGGATTTGTGTATCCACTTCCAAGACGAGTTTAATAGCGGCATCTTTACGATGATTTTCCGCTTCGCATAGTGCTGTAAGACCCTTAATAATTGGCTCAAATGGAACACCATGTTCTCCCATGCGAGACCATTCAATCCCGGTCAAAAAGCGCAACAGGTTCATTTGAAAGATAATATCATCAAAAACCTTCATCATTTTGTCAGCCTTGTCGTACAAGTCATATACATTCTCTGTTTCGGCTGGGATTTTTTGTATCTCAAATTTTGCTGAGTTGATTCTCCCAGATAGGTTAACCCACTCTTTAAAGGCAACACGCATCCCACCTGCTGTTCGTCCAGCTTTATCAATTTCTTGTTGCGCGGGCGTTGTCCATTTTTCCAAATTGGTCACGAATACATCTAATTCCTTCGTGATTTCATCAGTATGCTTCGTGATGTTTTTCCTTGCTTGGCTGGTAATCATGTTCACAGCCTCCTCGTGATATAGATTTATTTTAGCTGTGGAATACCGTTTTCGATATTCCAGAGGCGGCATATCAAAGTGTGCTTTAAATGCTCTCGAGAAGCCTTCGTGAGAGGCATATCCAAATTGCAATGCAATTTCCAACACAGACAATTCTGTTTCACATAATGCCATGCCAGCACGTTGCAATCGGCGTTTCTTTATATATTCCATCACCGACTATGCTCAATAAACGAAACAGAGCCATAAATCACATTTTTGATACTCATCGCGCCACCTCCTTCCATGCATAAGAATATCACGCAAAAGTTTTTGTTTCTTGACCAAAAAGCCCATTGTCATAAGGTATAAATATTTTCAACTGTTATTTACCCGTCAAGTGTCCAACCCCTCCCGGAATAAGCTATAACCAACCATATTCCGGGAGGATTTTTATTTTGATTAACAAAGACAACTTTCCAAAGACACTGCTGTCGCTCCGCCAATGGCTGGACTGGCGCGAGGAGCGATGCACCAAAGCACACCGACTTGTTAAAGCGCCCTACAGCCCACATTCCGGCTACACTTCCGACGCCACAAGCCCAAAGACATGGGGAACAGTGGATGAGGCTCTCGCTGGTGTAGAAAAATACAAGTTTGACGGCATCTGTTTTGCGTTCACCGCAAAAAATGGTATGATTGCTCACAATGCCATCCCCCCTCCCAATGCCCAAATTCTTCGCGGGTTTCTACGGTGGCAGGGCGGGTTTCGATACTTTTCCCCAAGACCTTTTTCCGTTCTTTTCGCAAACGCTTTGGCCTTCGCCTAACTTTCAGTAATAAATCAATATTTTTGACCTTAACCAACCTGCCGTCTACCCAATTGTAGAACGTTTTTGTGGAAAACTGTTGGCCGGCATAAAGGCTGTTTGTTTTGGAGCATCCTATCGCCACGTCGGACGACCATCTTTCTGGCCCCAGCACCTTCTCTTCTACGAAAGCCAACAGTTCGCTACAGGCTACGATTTTATTTTTGCTTCCGCAGTTGGCGAGGGCTACTTCTCCCTTATTTGCCTTTTCGCGCAACATCCGTTCTATTGTTTTACGCTCGGCGTAAATTTTTTTTAAAAAGGGGTTGACAAAGAGGAATAAGGTGATAGAATAGCGTTTGTCTCTTCGGGCAGGGAAATGTTAGTGGAGGCGTGGAAAGCAAGAAAGAAGCAAAAAGTGCCCCTTGAAAACAGAATAACCAT